>JAEEGL013010179.1_pt1 | contig 18836 bp, 19 predicted proteins | sample 9134231 | NCBI WGS metagenome assembly JAEEGL01 (sample SAMN16246548, study PRJNA631951) | gut metagenome | biome: gut microbiome; feature: rumen; material: fiber-attached | host: Bos | place: Iran: Karaj | collected 2018-10 | reverse complement strand
TTCAGTCCGCTGCTCTACCTACTGAGCTACAGAGGCATATCATGAGTGGTGGGAACAACTGGACTCGAACCAGTGACCCCCTGCTTGTAAGGCAGGTGCTCTAACCAGCTGAGCTATGCTCCCAACTCGACAGCTCTGTTAATATACCATTGGCGGTGTTATTTGTCAACAAATTTTTTCGATTTACTCGATTTTTTCGGTGCGCTGTTCAAGGATGCGCCGCAGATCGTCCGGTGTGATCGAATACGTTTTGCCGCAAAACTGGCAGTCAATTGTAAATACGCTGCTTTCAGCGATCATCTCCTCCAGCTCAGCCGGATCAATGACGGACAGCGCGCCTTCAACGCGTTCACGGCTGCAGCTGCAGCGGTAGCAGATAGGCTGCTCGCCGACCAGATGGTAATCAAAGCCCTTGAGCACCTGCGCAAAAACGGCCTCGGCGCCGTCCTCGTCAAGAATGGTGGTCAGCTGATCCATCATGAAAATATTGTCCTCCAGCCGGCCGATCAGATTATCCGGCGCGCCGGGCATCAGCTGCACGAGAAAGCCGCCGGCAGACTTGATGCTGGTATCCGTGTCCACAAGCACGCCCAGTGCACAGGCTGAAGCGATCTGATCGCTGGCCAGTAGATAACTGGTGATGTCTTCGGCAATCTCGCCGCTGACCAACTCGACAGAGCCGATATACGGTTCTTTGAGCCCGATATCCCGGCTGACGGTCAGCAAACCGTCACGGCCGACAGCTGCGCCGACATTCAGTTTCCCATCCGGGCGGCGCGGGGGATCGACTTCGGGGTGATCCACATAGCCGCGAACACAGCCCTCGTGATCAGATACAGCGACAACGCTGCCGATCGGACCGCCGCCGTTGATTCGGATGGTGAGACTGGCATTTTCTTCTTTCATTGCTTCACCCAGCAGCGAAGCGGCACAGAGCGTTCGCCCGAGAGCGGCAGAGGCAGTGGGTGAGCAATTGTGGATCTCTCTGGCGCGCTCGACCGTGTCACGCGCGGAGATGACTGCCATTTTAATATATTCGCCTGCTGTGGCGCGCAGAATCCTGTCCATAAAATTATCCGTCCTTTCGTACGCTGCAAAGGAAGAGACGTCCTTCCGATTTTGAAATCGCCCGCTCCTGCCAGGAAAAGCCGTCAAATCCCGCCTCTCTCAAGAGCGCTTCCAAGCGCTCCGGGCTGTGAGCGTATTCGACATGCTCCTCGCGGCTGCGCCGCCAGAGCTTGTTTTCCCGGGAAAAGAGATCCATGCCGTAGACCAGGGCATGCTCCCGTTCATCGAAATCAGCGCGCCACAGGCAGAGCACATCGTCCGTTTCGTCAACGAAGATCTGCCCGTCCAGACTTTTCAGCCAATCCGGTGTGCGGATATCAAAGATCAGCAGTCCGCCGGGACGGATAAACAGATGCAGCCGTCGAAATACTTCAGGCAGGGAATCTGGGGTCAGGTAATTGATTCCGTCGAGCGAACAGTAGGCCGCGTCAACTGTTCCGTAGAGGTCAAGTTCCTCGGCGCTCTGCAGCAGGAACAGGGGCGGGACGGGAAGATCAGAGCTTTTCTCACGCGCCTGCATCAGCATATCCACCGAAGCGTCCGCCGCGATCATTTCATAGCCGCGCCTGGCCATCAGGGCTGTCAGCGTGCCGGTCCCGCAGCAAAAATCAAGCAGAAGGCGGAATTCGCCGCCGCAGCGTGCAAACTCCGCCTCGTAAAAGTCGGCAAACTGCTCGTAAGGGACGTCGCCCGTCAGCTGATCGTACCATGCGGCGAGCGGCCCGTAACAGTTCATTCCTGTTCCTCCTTCATGCGCTCGAATACAACAGCGTAGCCGCCGCTGCCATACTGCAGGGAACGGTTGACGCGGCTGATCGTGGCGCTGGAGGCGCCTGTTTCACCAAGAATATCGTTATAGATCATACCCCGGTTCAGGCAATCGGCTACCTGGAAACGCTGTTCCATGGCCATCAGTTCAGCTCGCGTGCAGAGGTCTTCAAAAAAGCGAACGCACTCATCAAAGGTTTCCAATTTGAGTATGGCCTTGTAAAGATTGTCGTTTCTTGGCTTCTTCGGCAATTTGTTCATGGCTTCCTCCCAATACAGAACGATGATATGTTTAATGGATTTGGATGAATTTTACACTAAATATTTAAAAAAGTAAAGTGCGAAAGCGTGACTTTACAGTTTTTTCATGAATTGTACGCCGATTATTCTTGCTTGTGTTCGTGTATTGGGATATAATATGACCAGACTATATAAGAAAGGAGAGATTGCTCGTGGGAGCTGTGTTTTGGCTCTGCGCCGTTATTCTCTTTTTGATCGTCGAGGCTTTGGTCCCGGGTCTGGTATCCATCTGGTTTGCCGTCGGCTCTGTCCCTGCGCTGATTTCCGCTTTGGTCGGCGGCCCTATTTGGCTTCAGGTCGTGCTGTTTCTCGTTTGTTCCGTCCTTGCCCTTGTCCTGACTCGGCCGCTGGCGAAAAAGTATGTCAATTCCCGCGTCCAGCCGACAAACGCAGATATGTTGATCGGCAAGGACTGCGTCGTCAAAGAAACAGTGGATAATCTGCAGGGCACCGGCGCAGTATCTGTCGGCGGAAAAGTCTGGACTGCGCGCACAGAAGCGGAAGGAGAGGTCCTGCCGGTGGGAAGCGTGGCAAAGGTTCTGCGGATCGACGGCGTAAAACTGATCATTACATCGGCGCGATAATTCTTTTTGAAATATTTAAATAGGAGGATTTATCATGAACATTGGATCTTATGTTTTGATTGCACTCATTGTTTTGGTGGCTCTGGTTATCGCCCGCAATATCCGTGTCGTTCAGCAGGCGAAAGCCTACGTGATCGAGCGCCTCGGCGCATACAAGACCACCTGGCACACCGGCATCCACCTGAAAGTCCCGTTCATTGAGCGCGTCGCGAAGGTCGTCTCCCTCAAGGAACAGGTCGCTGACTTCCCGCCCCAGCCTGTGATCACGAAGGATAACGTCACCATGCAGATCGACACGGTCGTGTACTTCCAGATCACCGACCCGAAGCTCTACACCTACGGCATCGAGCAGCCGATGGTCGCCATCGAGAACCTCGCCGCCACAACGCTGCGTAATATCATCGGCGACCTGGAACTGGACCAGTGCCTCACCAGCCGCGATATCATCAACACCAAGATGCGCGCCATCCTCGACGAAGCGACCGACCCCTGGGGCATCAAGGTCAACCGCGTGGAGCTGAAGAACATCCTGCCGCCGCGTGAGATCCAGAACGCGATGGAAAAGCAGATGAAGGCCGAGCGTGAACGCCGTGAAGCTATCCTTCGTGCCGAAGGCGAGAAGCGCGCCGCAATCCTTGAAGCTGAAGGTGAGAAGGAGTCTGCGATCCTTCGCGCCGACGCGAAGAAGCAGCAGCAGATCCTTGAAGCCGAAGGCGAGGCCGAGGCCATCCTGAAGGTGCAGACCGCTACTGCCGAAGGTATCCGCCGCATCAATGAGGCCAGCCCGACCGAGGCTGTCATCAAGATCAAGGCGCTTGAAGCCTTTACCGCCGCGTCCAACGGACAGGCCACCAAGATCATTATCCCGAGTGAAATCGCCGGCATCGCCGGTCTGGCGCAGGGCGTGATCGAGGCCGTCAAGGATAAATAATCGTCCAAATTATGAATGGGGCTGATTCAGCCCCTTTTTTTATTTTGTTTGATATGTTATAATCCTGTGCAGTAGAATAAATCCGAAAGGATGAAGCACGATGAGCAAAGAGAATGCTTTGCGTTTCCTGAAAGAACATGGAATGAACGCCGACCGGATTGAGCCTGTGGCCGAAGCACGCCGGATGGTGACAGCGATGGAAGACGGCCTGCGAAGAGACGGCGCAGTGCTGCCGATGATCCCAACCTATCTTCAAACCGATGGTCAGGTTCCGGTGGGTGACTGCGCTGTCGTGATCGACGCGGGCGGGACGAATTTCCGCGCCGGATTGATCCGCATGACTGACCATGGTCCGGAACTGAGTCGGATGGTCAAAAAGAAGATGCCGGGCATCGGAAAACCTGCGACCTGGGAAGAGTTTATTTCTTTTGTCGCAGATGCGATCGAGCCGCTGATGAATGAAACCGACGACATTGGCTTCTGCTTTTCCTATTCGGCTGACATCACCCCGGAGATTGATGGGCAGGTGATCCGCATCGACAAGGAAGTCGTTATCACAGGCTCTGAAAGAAAGCTTGTCGGAGCCTCGCTGATTGCCGAGCTGGAACGCCGCGGTTTCCGCGGCAAGCATTGCGTCATCCTCAACGATACCGCCGCTGTCCTGCTTGGCGGTTCCGCAACGCTGGATAAATCTCACTGCGGCGGATTGATCGGCCAGGTCAGCGGCACCGGCACCAACACCTGCTGCGTGCTGCCGCTCCGCCGGATCGGTAAACTCGGCCGCGATGAAGAAACCGGCATCCTTGTGAATCTGGAGTCCGGCATGTATGACGCGCTCCCTCGCGGAGAGTTTGATTTCATTCTGGATCAGCAAAGCAACAACCCCGGCATGAAGTGGCTGGAGAAAGTGACTGCCGGTGTCTACCTGGGCGAACTTGCCCGCCTGATGCTGGACGCTGCAGCGGAAGATGGACTGATCGAAGCCGGGACGCATGATGCGCTGGAAGCGCTCGGACATTTTGACTCGGCGGTTCTGGATGCCTGGGCCAGCGGCGAGAAGCTGGATTTCTGCACTTCGGATGATGACCGCGCATTTCTGCAGACTGTGGCGCAGGAGCTGTTTTTCCGCTCCGCACGCGCGATGTGCGCCAATCTGATTGCCATCCTGCTGCTGACCGGCGAGGGCAGTGATCCTGATAAGCCGGTTGTCATCTGCGCTGAGGGATCTCTGGTGCAGAAGGGGAGATGCTATCGCCCTGCGCTGGAAGAACTGCTGACCCGCTGCGCAGGCGAACTTGCCCGCCATGTCCGTCTCCAGGTCGGAGAGGAAACGACGCTGCCCGGTGCCGCCGCCGCTGCGATCCTCAATCGCTGAGAAAAAATCGTCATTTTCCGTCATTTCCTGTAGCATTCGATTTTGGCATGTGATATAATCTCTCCGATATCATAAGATATTGGAGAGATTTTTCATGAAGTGTCCGTTTTGCTCGTATTCTGAAAGCAAGGTCATCGACTCCCGCCCGGCCGAGGAGGGCGCGACCATCCGCCGCCGCCGTGAGTGCCTGGCCTGCAAGAAACGTTTTACCACCTATGAGATCATCGAGCGGATGCCTCTCGTCGTTATCAAGCGCGACGGCAGCCGTCAGTCCTTCGACCGCGTCAAGCTCATCAACGGCATGGTGCGCGCCTGCGAGAAACGCCCCGTGACCTTGGCTCAGCTGGAGGCGATCGCCGACGATATCGAGCAGGAGCTGCAGAGCCATCTGGAGCGTGAGATCAGCACGCAGGAGATCGGCGAAATGGTCATGAACCATATCCGCGATGTGGACGAGGTGGCCTATGTGCGCTTTGCTTCGGTCTATCGCAGCTTCAAGGACATTAACACCTTCATGGAAGAACTCACCAAGCTTCTCAGCGATAAATGATCACAGCACGCTGCCGAGGCGGATATGCTCCATCTCGTCGATGCTGTTCAAATGATACTTCAGCTTTTCAAATGCCGACGGGAAACCATCGGCATTTTCTTCGGCCAGCAGTTCCTTCAGTTCGAAAAAAGCGTCGCTGGTCGAGTCGATTTCAGGGTGTCGGATGAAGATGTGCGTGTAGGAATTGGCGTCCATCCAGTGGGCGATGGCCGTATCCAGCGCCTCTTCTGCCGCGGTGAAATTGCCGCTCTCAGCAAACTCCTGCGCACGGTCGATCTCCGTTTCAATGCGCCCGATCAGCCGATCCAGACAGACAATATTGACAAGCGCCGCCAGAAACAGCAGTACGAGCAGCGCTCCTGCGACCCATTCACGTTTCACGGCGCATCTCCTTTTCGGCAAAATAGATCTGCCCTGCGCCGTTAAGCATCATCAGAAAGACCTCGTCGGCGCTGTTTATCTTTCGCGCTTTTAACTGCTTGTCCAGCCAGGAGCGGCCTTTTCCGCAGCGTTTCAGGTTTTCCTCAATGATCCTCCCGTCGCTGATCAGAATGACCGGATAGCCCTCGTCGGGCACCTGCAGTTTCAACTGTGACGCTGTCGCCGGCATTTCGGACGGATACAGCATTACATTCAGTCGTCCGTCTGTCTCGAGGATGGCATATTCGACTTTGCTGATGTCCATGGCGCCCTGCGAACGCATTTCCTGCATCAGCTCGTCCAGCGTGAAGCGGTTTTTCCACAATTCAAGCTGGTTGATCTTTCCGTGTGAGATCAGGATGCTCGGTTTACCGAAGAGCAGAGCACGAAGGCGGATGTGTTTCATGCTGATACCTGCAATCAGCACTTCGCCGCAGAAGAGCGTCAGGATCGGGATCAGGCCGTTCATCAACGGGATTCCGATATCCTGCAGGGGATGGGCGGCCATATCGGCGATCAACGCTGCGACGACGAATTCTGAAAGCTCCATTTCACCGAGCTGGCGTTTGCCGAGCAGTCGCATTGTCAGCAGCAGCGCGGCATATACGATCAATGTACGAATAAATACAATGGCCATGGGCAACACCTCTTGTTTAGTGTAACCGTTTTTGGCCGCTTGATTCTCAAGGGAGGCATAGTTATGAAAACGATCACCGGCGAATCATCTCAGATTTTGACTCTGGCTGCGGATCAGATCACGGACTATATCAGCGCCCATCCAAAGGCCAAGCTTGCGCTCGGCGCAAACGACGATTGCCTGCTGCTGTATCGGGAGCTGAACTCTCGCTGCGCGCTAAGAACGCTTGATTTGTCCGGCGTTCGTTTTTTCGCTGTGACAGAGTTTGACGGCATCAATGCTGACGATCCGAACAGCTGTCGCAGCCGCCTGCGCGATACGCTGCTGGATGCCGCCGATCCGCATGGCGAACGTACGGTGTTCCTCCGGCCCGAAAACGAGGAGGCTTATGATGTCATTATCGCTGAGGCAGGCGGTCTTGACCTCGCCATCCTCGGCATCGGACAGCGAGGCCGCGTTGGTTTCAATGAACCCGGAACCCCTTTTGACTCTGTCACGCACCGCCAAAAACTGACAAAGGCGACGAAACGCGAGTTGAGCGGACTGTTCGGCGGGGAAGAACAAGTACCTGCTTTCGGGCTTACGATGGGCATTCACACGATCCTCGGCGCGAAGGAGATCCTTGTTTTTGCCTGCGGAGAAGAGAAAGCCGATCCCGTGTTCCGGATGCTCTATGCGAGGGACGACAGCTTTGTGCCCGCAGCCTTTCTGCAGCTTCCGCTGCAGGTCACGGTGTACGCCGACGAGGCGGCTGCGGCTAAGCTGTAATATAATAAAAAACCCGTCCGAACGGACGGGTTTTCGTTTATACGAGGCTGCGGTAGCTGGCGTTGTTTTCCACAATATCCGGCGGGAAGAATTCTTCCTGCGGGAAGGGAATGCGGCCGAAGAGCGTGCAGGGATCGTCGTCATCGTTGTTGCCCGGGCACTCTTTGTCGGGCATCAGGTATTCGTAGGCCGGTATCGTCAGCTGAGTATCGCGCTCCAGACGGATGATGCTGAACTGACCGAGCGTGACGAACCAGCGCCGCGCCGTATCGGCCAGCACCAGCGGTTCGGGAAAAGCGTCGGTGATGAAGGCGGGAATGTCGCGCAGTTCCGGCTCGCCGGGCGCGGGATCGGTCACGTCCAGCAGGTTCATCTGCAGAGCAATGGGATTGACGGCGTCGACTACAGCGCGAGGCAGCTCGGTGCCGCCGATCGTCGGCGTCGCGTCGTCCGAGCGGAAGCTCATTACGCTGCCAACGCTGCCGAAGAGCATCACTCGCTTGTCGAACACGGCCAGGCCGGTCACGCTCTGTCCGGCAGGGAAGGTCTCGCCGGTGACGCGGTAAAAATAAGTGCAGTCCACGGTATAATAACCGCGGTTAAAGGAAATGGGGGAGACGGATACGTCCACATACAGCAGATCGGCGGAGCGCGGCCGGATATTCAGCGCGTTTTCGATAAAGCCCTGCGAGGTGACGGTGGGGTAAACCCTCAGCTCATCCACACAGTCTTTGTCAAGACAGGTATCGAAGATCTTGCTGGTATTCACGCCGACGGCTTCCCGGATCTGCCGGGGCTGCTCCGCCTGGACGGGTACGGTTCTGTCAGGCATAGGAAAACCTCCTTGCTAAAACTTCAGTACAGTCTATGATTGCCGCCCGGGCTATGTGATTTTGCCCTTGCAAATTTGCCTTGCCGCGGTATAATATATTCAAAAAAGGGGGCGCGGTAAATGGATCAGCTCGGCTTTATTCACGAGAAACTGGATATCAAGATTCTGATTCTTTATGTGCTGCGGCGATTGCCCGGCACAGTCGAAGCGGAGACGCTGCGCGGCCTTGTCATGTGCGACGACGGCATCGGTTATTTTGACTATTCCGACTGCCTGAGCGAGCTGGTTACCGGCGGCAATGTGGAGGAAAAGGACGGCGGCTATGCCGTCACCGAAAAGGGCGCACGCAACGCCGACGCGGTGGAAAGCAGCCTGCCCTATTCCGTGCGCAAAAAAGCGGCTCGTTTGCTGGCTCCTGTTCAGGAGAAAATGCGTCGTGACGCGAGCATTGTCGCCAAACACGAGCTGACGGAAGACGGATGCACCGTGACGCTCAGCATGGGCGACGGAAAAGGGGAGCTCATCCACCTGAGCTTTGTCTGTGCCGGCGAAGAGCAGGCGCAGAAGATCGAAGAAAACTTCCGTCGGGACGCTGAGCTATATTATCAGAAGATCGCTGCCATGCTGAGTGAATAAAATGAATACGGATAAAGCCGCGGTTTTCCGCGGCTTTTTTGTTGTGAAAATGCTTAAATCGTGCTATACTTTTCCTATAACATCATTTTCAAAGGAGGAATTCAATGAAAGCACCGTTTTCCCCTTATCTGAGCGGGATCAAAAGCGGCCTGCAGGAGCTGATCCGGATCCTGCGCCGGGACTACGAGTATGTCAGCGTGCTCGCTACCGATTCCCGCGGCCTGGTCGTGCGCATCTCGCAGCATGCCCGCAGCGTGGCCAGCGAGACGATGACCACCGAGCGCGGCGTCGTCGTGCGCGTATACAAAAACGGACAGTACAGCGAATATGCGCTCAACGAATTCGATCCGGCAAAGGTCGAAGAGACTGCCGGGCAGATCAAGGCCGCTCTTTGTGAACAGCAGGCGATCCTTACCGCCACGGCAAGCAAAGTTTTCAACACGGCGATCATCCGCGACGAGCCGGTCACTCTCTTCGTCGAGAAGGAGACAGGACAGCTCCCGGAGACGACGGACGTCAAGGCTCTGGTGGAGAAGCTCGGCGCCCTGTCCGACGCAGGCATGGCCATGAGCGAGCATATGATCGAATGTATGGCCAACGCCCAGTCCACCCATATCTGCAAGATGTTCCTGACCGAGCACCGCGATATGTGCCAGAGCTATGTCTACAGCGAGGGCACGGCGGTGGCCGTTGTCAGTCGCGACGGGCGCAACCAGATTGGCTACGAGGGCGTGTCCGGCCTTTGCGGACCGGAACTCTTTGACCGGCTGCAGGAGAAAATGCCGCGTGTTGTCGCAACAGCTGTTGAGTTGCTGGATGCGGGAAGGATCGAACCGGGCGAATACGAGGTCATCACCACACCTGAGATCTCCGGCCTGATCGCGCATGAGGCCTTCGGCCACGGTGTTGAGATGGACATGTTCGTCAAGAATCGAGCGCTCGGAAAGGAGTATGTCGGCAAGCGTGTCGGCAGTAACCTGGTCACGATGCACGAGGGCGCGCTCTGCGCCGAAGACGTCACCAGCTACGCCTTCGACGACGAGGGGACCTTGGCTGACGATGTTACCGAGATCGATCGCGGCGTCCTGAAGACCGGCATCTGCGATGCGCTGTCCGCTCTGCGTCTCGGCGTAGAGCCGACCGGCAACGGGAAGCGCGAAAACTTCGAGCACAAGGTCTACACCCGTATGACCAACACGATCTTCGATTCCGGTGACAGCACGCTGGAGGAGATGATCGCCTCCATCAAACATGGCTACCTGCTTGAAGGCGAGGAAAGCGGCATGGAGGATCCAAAGCACTGGGGCATCCAGTGCATTGTTAAAATGGGCCGCGAGATCAAAGACGGAAAGCTCACCGGCAAGGTGGTCGCGCCGATTATTATGACAGGCTATGTGCCCGATCTGCTGGGCAATATCTCGATGCTCTCCGGCGACCGGGCTGTCTTCGGCACCGGCGGCTGCGGCAAAGGACACAAGGAGTGGGTCAAGGTCACGGCCGGCGGCCCATATCTCAAGACGAAAGCGAGGCTGGGCTGATGCTGAATACGATTGTTAAACTGCTCAGAGAGTCCGGCGTTCACGCCTGGGAGCTCAACGACATCAAAACCGAAGGCTGGGAGTTTTACTTCATCCGGCATGAGCTGGATCAGAACCGCGCCAAGCGTGTCGAGCATATCAATGTTAAAGTATATCAGCTGATCGAAGACGGGAAATTCATGGGCAGTGCGAGCGCCGAGCTTCCGCCCACGGCGACCGAGGACGATGCGCGCCGTCTGATCGCGGATCTGGCCTATCGCGCAACCCTGGTCAAAAACCGCCCCTATTCCCTCAATCCGCTGACCGAGGCGCACCGGGAGATGCTGCACGGCGCGCCGGTGGATGTGAGCAGTATTGCGCGGAATTTCATTGAAGTTATGCAGCAGCTGCCAGAGACGGAGACCGAGGATATCAACAGCTATGAGATCTTCGTCAACGCCAAGACCCGCCGCTTCCTCAACTCCGAGGGCATCGACGTGGAAGAAACCTATCCGGACAGCATGATCGAGGTCGTGGTCAATGCCCGCAAAGACGGTCATGAGATCGAGTTGTACCGCAACTATCAAAGCGGTACCTGTGACGCCGATGGTTTGAAGCGGGATCTTGTCCGCACGATGCAGTACGGCAAGGATCGCCTCATCACGAAGGCTACGCCCGCGCTCGGTCAGGCTGACGTGCTCTTTACGACGAGCGACGCGACCAGCATTTACGACTATTTTGTTGACCGTCTGTCTGCGCAGATGGTGTACCTCCGCATGAGTGACTGGGAACTCAGCAAGCCCATCGCCGAAGATATCCACGGCGACAAGGTCACGGTTACGCTGGTACGGGAGCTGGAAAATTCGTCCTATAACCGTGCTTTTGACGCAGAAGGCGCGCCGATCCGCGATACCGTGATCCTTCGTGCCGGCGTTCCGGAGAAATACTGCGGCAGCCGGATGTTCGCCTCCTATCTGGGTTTGGAGGACAGCTTCATCCCGACAAATATCCTTGTCGAGGGCGGCACACACAGCGAGGAAGAGCTGCGCGCCGGCAAGTATCTCGAGGTCGTGGAGTTTTCCGATTTTCAGGTCGATGCGATGACCGGAGACATTTTCGGCGAGATCCGTCTGGCCTACTGGCATGACGGGGAGAAGACCGTACCGGTCTCCGGCGGCTCCGTCTCCGGCTCGATGCATGATTTCGTCAAAGACATGCTGATGAGCGAAGAGAGCGTACAGTACAATGAATACCGCATTCCTGCGCTGACGCTGCTGAAAAACGTCACCGTCACCGGAGCTGAAGCCTGAACACAAAGAGAAAGAAGGCGGCCCGCAAGGGACCGCCTTCTCTTGGCGCAACGGGGCAATTCAAATCCGCACCGGTTTCGTTTCGCATGGGGCGGTGCCGGAGGGGATTGGGTATTTCCTCCGGTCAATTTGAGCGAAGCGGAACTTTGCCAGCCGCAGGCTGGCCACCAGAAAAATGGGCATCCTTTCGGATGCCCATTTTCTGGTGCCGGTGGTGGGACTCGAACCCACACGATGTCGCCATCGGCGGATTTTGAATCCGCTACGTCTACCATTCCATCACACCGGCGTGCTGGTGGTAAGTATAATCTATTTCTTACAAGAATTCAAGAGCCATTTAGCTTCGCGGTTCAAAGAAGAGGTTGACGTCCGTTTCCGTGCTGATCCCGGGGACGCTGCCGGTGAATGTGTACTGCCAGGCGTCTACTTTGTAGTAAAAGCTGGGATAAGAAGCACCCGGCAGAGCAAACCACATATGAACGCCTTCCAGTCGGCTCAGATCAAAGCCGTAATAGCCGGTATGGCGGCTGAAATAGATGCCGGGTTCGTATCCGGCCGCCCGGATCGTTTCGCAGAAGGCGACCGCGCAGTCGCTGAGGACTGTAGAATCCAGACCGAGGGTTCGCGGCTCGGTGTCATATTCATAAATCTTTTCCCAGTCGTAATAGACTGGCATTGTGATCCGGTCACGATAGGGTTTGATCAGCTTCAGGGTCATTTCCGCTTCCTCAATGGCTTCCTGCACATTGATGGCCTGGGAGAAGAAATAAACGCCGACGTCCAGACCGGCCTCCAGCGCGCCTTCTATGTTCGCCTGATACGAAGCATCTTCGGACAATCCACCCTTGGTGTATCCGCGCCTCCCGGCCTGAATGATCGCAATGTCATAGCCGGCCGCTTTGACCTGCTTCCAGTTGATCTCATTCTGGTGATAGGAAACGTCCACCCCACGTCGTACGGTGTATTTGTCGCCGATGTAAGAGGGGAGAGATCCCTGCCAGGTAATATCCTCTTCGGCGATATCGTTGACGGCAACACCTTCGACCGGCGTCATCCAGATCCAGTCAAAGCCGTCGTACAGATAGACCTGTCCTTCGTGTGGATCCGTAACCTTCATACGGTTCGCTGCGCCTGCCTCCGTCGGTCCGGAGAGAATGAGCACAAGCCCGACGACCGCCAGCAAAACAAGCACGAGAACAGCGTTTCTCGAGATGCGCACAGCGTCACCTCCTCTATGGATTCGATTGGATTCTATCATATCTGACGACTAATTGCAAACGCTGCGCCGGACATTAAGAATTCTTTTGAAAAGAAAAATTTGGTGTTGACAAACAGGAATCGGTTTGCTATTATACATAAGCCGGTTGCGTGCTGGTATAGCTCAGTTGGTAGAGCAGCTGATTTGTAATCAGCAGGTCGGGGGTTCGAGTCCGTCTACCAGCTCCACTTCCCGGCGGCAGGCGGAAAAGAACATATGGGGGAATTCCCGAGTGGCCAAAGGGGACAGACTGTAAATCTGCTGGCAATGCCTTCGGTGGTTCGAATCCACCTTCCCCCACCAAGCAAAGAACTCATCCGAAAGGATGAGTTCTTTGCTTTTCGCTTTATTCTCTTGTTTCCTTTCTTTTCCTGTGCTATAATTTCGTCCGATGATACCGCTTTTTGGTGTCTCAAGCGATACTGAAAAACAACAAGAAAGTGAGATCGCATATGCTGAATCCAGAAGAGATCCGCTCTGCTATGTTTATCGATACGTATTTTCCCGTTATTGACGGCGTTGTTCAGACAGTACACAACTATGCGCTGAATATGAATGAGCGCTCCTATTCCTGTGTTGTATGCCCGAAAGGGAAAGAGGAATACGACGATTCCCAGCTGGGCTATGACGTGTTTCGTGAAATTTCCGTTTCTTTTCCCAAAGTGGAGTATTCTCTGGCGGCGCCTCTTGATCCGAACGTTCTCAGGGCTCTGAAAAGCAAAAACTGCAACATCTTCCATGCGCACAGTCCCTTCAATTCCGGTATCCAGGCCTCACTTCTGGCGCATCATCTGGATATTCCCGTTGTTGCGACCTTCCATTCCAAGTATTGGTCTGACGCCTATCAGTACACGCACAGCACGCTGGCGGCCGATCTGATGGCGAAGTGGGTCGTGACCTTCTATAATTCCTGCGATGCGGTCTGGGCCTGCTCCGAGGGCACGGCGGAGACCCTGCGCAGCTACGGTTATCATGGCGATATCACGATCATGACCAACGGTACGAATTTTAAAGCGCCCGAGAACCCGGACGAGCTTCGGGAACGCGCGCAGAAAGAGTTCGATCTCCCGCAGGGGAAGCATACGCTGCTGTTCGTCGGCCATCAGATCTGGCAGAAGAACCTGAAGCTCGTGCTCGATACCTTCCGTCTGCTGTGCGATGAATCGGACGATTACCGTCTGGTGATCGTCGGCAAGGGGATCGCGGAGCAGGAGGTCAAGGACTACGCGGCCTCCCTGGGCTTGAGCGAGCGCATCGTCTTCACCGGCGGCATTTCCGACCGCGGCCTGCTCAGCGGTGTATTTCTCAATGCCGATCTGTTTTTCTTCCCCAGCGTCTATGACAACACCCCGCTCGTGGTGCGCGAGGCGGCGGCGATGGCGATCCCTTCGCTGCTGACCAAGGGCTCCAACGCGGCCGAATCGATCGATCCATGCGTCAACGGTTTCGTCGCTGAAGAAAAGGCCGAGGCCATGCGCGATGAGATCCGCCGGATCTTTGCCGAGCCGGATTATGTGAAAGCCATTGGACGGAAAGCCAAGGAGACGATCCCTATTCCCTGGGAGGAGCTGATCCCGCGGGTCTATGACCAGTATGCACAGATCATCGACCGCAAGCAGTTTGAGATCAGGACCGGCAAGCACAGGATCCTGCCGCTGTAAATAATTAACGCATGAAAAAGAGGAAGGCTTTGGCCTTCCTCTTTTTGTTGACAGGGTCAGAATGCATGATAAAATAAGAAAAAATGCAAGGGAGGGTCATCATGAAGCATAAAAGAGCCAGCGCTTTGCTGCTCGTTCTATGCCTGCTTCTCTGCGCCTGCGGAAAGGACGGCGGGGGAGAGGCCCGGGGCTCATCGGAAGTGCCAAAGGAGCTTCGCATTGCCATAGCGTCCGACCTGCACTATCTGTCCCGGGAGCTGACAGATAATGGCCCTCTGTTTCAGGAAGTCGTCGCCCGCGGTGACGGAAAGCTGATGCTGGACATCGAAGCGATTACCGAGGCGTTTACCGAACAGATGATCGCCGAGCATCCGGATCTTCTGATCCTGAGCGGCGATCTGAGCTTTAACGGTGAGTACAAAAGTCATGTCGATCTGACGGAGAAGCTGAAACGGATCGAAAACGCCGGTGTGCAGGTGCTTGTCCTGCCGGGCAACCACGACATCAACGTCTCAACGAGCATCCGCTTTGAAGGGGAGGGGTATGAGCAGACCGAGAATATCGATGCAGAGGAGTTTCATTCTCTGTATGGGGACTACGGCTATGACGAAGCACTGAGTCTGGACGAAAATTCCGGCAGTTATGTCTGCGAGCCGTGCGAAGGCCTTCGCATCATCATGCTGGATACCAACAGCTATGTCAGCAACGCCTTATCCGACCGGAGCCTTTCCTGGCTGGAGGAACAGCTGAAGGAGGCAAAACCAGACGGTTCGCAGGTGATTACAGTCAGTCATCAGAATATTTTGCCTCATAACAATCTGTTTATTTTCGGTTATCGCATCTTAAACGCCGATCAAATAGAATCGCTTTTGCAGAAATACGATGTTTTGGCGCACTTCAGCGGACATATGCACATCCAGCATGCTGCATCGGATGACGGTATTACCGAAGTGCTGACTTCGCCGCTTTCGCTGGTACCGTGCCGCTATGGTCTTCTTAACTGGAACAGAAACAGCCTGTCATATGAAGCGCGGAGCGTCGATGTTTCCGCTTGGGCATCCAAACAGGGACTGGCCGATGAAAAGCTTCTGCATTTTTCCGACTATGCGCGCGACAGCTTCTATCAAAACTCTTACCGTCAAATCGAATCCGCCTATTCCTCTTTCGGCCTTTCTGAGCAGAGCATCAAGCGCATGGCGCGATGCTTTGCGGAAACCAACCTTGCTTATTTCACCGGGGGAGCCCTTGACCGGGAGAAACTCGCCCGCGATCTTGATTTCTGGGCGGAAACAGTCGGCGAAGACTTCCACACGGTCTATCTCAGGAGCATCCTGGAGGACGACGCACCGGACCCCCTGAAAATTGAATTTCAAACCGGGGAAATCGGTTGACGAAGCGGACAGATTCGAGTACAATAATTTCGTAATAATGTGGTTCTTCCACAGAGAAAGGGTGTCAGTATGGCGAATTCGATTTCTGCGACCAGCGGCATCAAAGCGCGTGACAAAATCGGTTATGCGATGGGCGACGTGGCTTCCTGCCTGGTCTTCGGCCTTACGCAAAGCGTTTTGAACAAGTATTACACCGACGTACTGGAAGTCAGTGTGCTCAGCGTGATGATCATGACGATCATCGCCCGCATCTGGGACGCGATCAACGACCCGATCTGGGGCCGTCTGATCGACGGCGCCAAGCCCCGTTCCGACGGCCGCTACCGCCGCTGGATCAAGATATTCTCCGTTCCCGTGGCCCTGGCGACGATCCTGATGTTTGCCGACGTCCGCGGCTTCTCCGCCGGCGGCAAGCTCGCCTTCATCTACGTCACCTACATTCTCTTCGGCATGCTCTATACCTGCATCAATATCCCTTATGGCTCGCTCGCGCAGGTGATCACCTCCGATGACAAGGAACGCTCCTCGCTGTCCGTGTTCCGTTCGATCGGCTCCACCTTCGGCGCCATGCCTGCGATGGTGCTGGCCAGCATCTGCTATGTCAAGCTCTCGGACGGCACGTCCCAGATGGATTATAAGAAGGTCTTTCTCGGCGTCGTCGTGATCTCTGTGCTCAGCGTCCTGGCCTATTTGCTCTGCTACGCCTGGTCGAAGGAGCGCGTCGAGTCCAATCCCGATCCCCGGGAGAAGGGCCAGACCGCGAAGGTCATCAAGACCCTTCTCAAGAGCCGTCCCTTCATGGCTGTCAGCGTGGCCAGCATGCTCTTCCTGGCTGCGCAGATGTTCGGCCAGGGCTACAATGCCTATCTGTTCGACCATTACTTCCACAAGACCGGCCTGACCATGCTGCCCACCGTGTTTCAGTATCTGCCGGTTGCGGTGATCATGTTCTTTGCCACGCGCATGGGCAACAAGTTTGGCCGCCGCGAGGTCTGCGCCTACGGCATCCTGCTGGCCGCCGTGTTTTACATCGCGCTGTTCGTCCTGGCGCTCTTCGGCGTGACGAACGTGTGGCTGTACCTGGCCGCCTGCCTCGCCTCCGGCGTCGGCACCGCGTTCATCTTCCTGCTCATCTGGGTCATGGCCGGCGACGCGATCGACTACAACCGCGTGACCTTCGGCCTCAATGACGAAGCCACCAGCTATGCCTTCTATTCTTTCATGCGCAAGCTTGGCCAGACGGTCGCGACGATCCTCATCAACGTCCCGCTGCTGCGCATCGGCTATGAGGGCAGCAAGCTGAAGACCGAGGGTCTGACGGACGCCGCGCTGCAGCGCATGTACAATTCCTCCGTCATGATCCCGGCCGTGCTGTTCCTGCTGGTCTTCCTGATCCTTCGCTTTGCCTATCCGCTCAACAAAAAGGCGGTCGAGGAGCTTCAGGTGAAGAAAGCGGCCAATCAGTAAGCTTTTTCATTGACAAACACCGAAAACGTGGTTATAATCCCCATATGCTGAGAAGAGCAGGAGTACGCGTGCAGCGGATCGCAGAGAGAGGGCGGATGGTGCAAGCCCTTGTGAAGCGGCGCGGAAGGTCGGCTCGGAGCATGCGGCGTGAAGAGATGTAGCGCTGCCGTCGGCTCGCGTTAAGAGCGTTTGAGTGCCGCAAATGCGGAATTCAGGTGGTACCACGGTATGATTATCGCCCTGAGACTTTTGTCTCAGGGCGTTTTTTTGTTTCGAAAGGAGGCGATAGGATGCATTTTCGCGCGGAATTGAACTATGTGCTCAAGGATATGTGGCAGTTTGAGAAAGTCCACCAGCTGCTGCGCAGCAAGACCGCTTATTATGCTGCGCGGATATTGCTGATCGTTGCCACAGTGATGGTCCTCGGGGCGGGCGCAGTTCTGGTGTATTATCGGGCGTTCGACGCACAGATGATCATGATGTATCTGTTTCTGCTCATTTTGTATGCGCTGTGGTTCGTTGTCAGAGAACTTCGTGTTCGTGCAGCGCTCAGATCTTTGATGGCGCAGGGCTGCATTACTGTGACAACGGGGGACGATGGAATGCACGCCGAAGCAAAGTCAATCGCATCATCCTTTGGATATAACGGTTATTGCGACCTTGTACACAGTGGAGATACCTATTATCTCTACTTCGATAAACGTAAGGCGCAGATCATCCCGGAGCGCTGCTTTGTTGAAGGCGATCCCGCCGCCTTCGGTGCATTTCTGGAAGAAAAGACGGGACTGAAAGTGAAAGAAATCAAGTGACGATAGAAGGAGAATCCAATGAAAGAACTACCAAAAGTGTATGAACCCCAGGCCGTGGAAAAGAAGATCTACGACTTCTGGATGCAGGGCGGCTGGTTCAAGGGCACGATCGACCCGGAAAAGAAGCCGTTTTCGATCATGATGCCGCCTCCGAACGTGACGGGCCAGCTGCACATGGGCCACGCGCTGGACGCGACGATGCAGGACATTGTCACGCGCTATAAGCGCATGCAGGGCTATGCCGCGCTTTGGCTGCCCGGCGTCGACCACGCGGGCATCGCCACCCAGATCAGGGTGGAAGAGGTGCTGCGCAAGGAAGAGGGCAAGACCCGCTATGACCTCGGCCGCGAGAAGTTCCTGGAGCGCGTCTGGGAATGGAAGGGCAAGTACGGCGACCGCATCGTCGAACAGCAGAAGAGCATGGGCGTGTCCTGTGACTGGGACCGCAGCCGCTTTACGATGGACGAGACCTGCGCCAGATCCGTGCGCGAGGCCTTCTGCCGCCTCTATGAAAAGGGCCTCATCTACAAGGGCAGCCGCATCATCAACTGGTG
>JAEEGL011898290.1_pt1 | contig 18836 bp, 16 predicted proteins | sample 9134231 | NCBI WGS metagenome assembly JAEEGL01 (sample SAMN16246548, study PRJNA631951) | gut metagenome | biome: gut microbiome; feature: rumen; material: fiber-attached | host: Bos | place: Iran: Karaj | collected 2018-10 | reverse complement strand
GGAGATACAGAATATTCTATTGGTTGTCTTGAACTTAGCTGGCGCATTGGCCATCTTCCTGTTCGCCATGAAATTGATGAGTGAGGGCCTTCAGAAGATTGCGGGCAGCAAGATGCGCTCGGTGCTGAAGCACATCACCGGGAATCCCGTGAGCGGCATCCTCACCGGTACGGCCGTCACTGCCGCCATCCAGAGTTCGTCGGCCACGACGGTCATGGTGGTCAGCTTCGTAAACGCCGGACTGTTGTCGCTGGCGGGTGCTGTGGCGGTCATCATGGGTGCCAACATCGGCACCACGGTGACGGCCTGGATCATCACCCTCTTCGGCCTGGGCGAGGGCGCCGGTGGGTTCAGCCTGCCTATGCTGCTGGCTGCCATCAGCTTGTTCTTCATCTTCTCCGGCCGCGACCGTATGAAGTCTATCGGCCAGACAGTCATCGGCTTGGCGCTCTTGCTGGTGGGTATGGAGCTACTGCAGAAGCCGCTGTCCAACCTCGACCAGTACCCCGAATTCCTGCATGCCTTGTCTACCCTGAGCGACTTTGGCTTCTGGTCCATACTTATCTTTGTGGCCATCGGCGCCATCCTCACCTGCGTGGTGCAGGCGTCGGCCGCCATGATGGCCATCACGCTCGTGATGTGCTACAACGGCTGGATAGGGTTCGATGTGGCAGTGGCGTTGGTCATGGGTCAGAACATCGGCACCACCATCACGGCCAACCTGGCGGCCCTGGTGGCCAACGCGGCCGGCAAGAAAGCCGCAAGGGCCCACCTCGTGTTCAACGTGGTGGGTGTGGTCATCACCCTCATCGTTTTCTCGCCGCTCATGCGCTTCATCGCTTTCATCACCGAGAACATGACCGGCTGCAGCCCCTACGCCCAGGTCGACGACCCGCTCTACAACCGTGAGACCGTGCCCTTGGCCATCTCGCTGTTCCACACCATATTCAATGTGGGCAACACTATCATCCTGGCTTTCTTCATCCCGCAGATAATCAAGATTGTCAACTGGATGGTGAAGTCCAAGGAAGAGGAGAGCGAGGACGAGTTCCGCCTCACCTACATCTCCGGCAACTGGCTCAGCACCGCCGAGCTCAACCTGCAGAGCGCCAAAAGCGAAATCGAGGAGTTCTCCAAACGTGTGTTGCGTATGTACACTTTCCTCCCCACCCTGCGCACCGCCAAGAACGACGAGGAGTTCGATGCCACCATGGACCGTATTGTCAAATACGAGGGTATCACCGACCGCATGGAGATGGAAATCAGCAAATTCCTTACCAAGGTGGGGTCAGGCGACGTCAGCCAGCACGCTTCCGAGCGCATCAGCGCCATGCTCCGCATCATCGACAACTTGGAGAGCATCGGCGACACCATCTATCAGATTGCCATGACGCGCCAGGCCAAGCGCGAGGATGCCGTCCACTTCGATGCCGGCCTCAACGCCAACTTGGAACATATGAGAGAGCTGGTACAGAAATCTCTCGACGTGATGGATCACAACCTGCGCGACTACGACCATGTGGACCTCGACAGTGCCTACACCGCCGAGCACGAAATCAACGCCTACCGCGACCGCCTGCGTGCACAGCACCTCGACGCCCTGAAGCTGGGTGTCTACGACTACGCCATCGGCAACGCCTACTCGAGCCTCTACGCGCTATACGAGAAGCTGGGCGATTACGTAATCAACGTTTCGGAGGCTATCGACGGCTCGCGCAAACACGCTGACGATTAACGCCAGCGGAGCGTCTCTACCAGGTGCTCGATGTCGGCTTGGATATAGTCGATGACGGGAGCCAGCGAGTCGTTGTTGGGAGAAGTGTTGAGAAAGAGGGCACCGCGAAGGAAGTGGTGCGTGCTGTCGGTGAGCCAAAACTGGCAGGTGGAAGCCACCTTCCTCCCTTTCAAATAATAGACTGTGCCATAGACCTTATGCTCGGGGTCCTCATAGCCCTGCTCCTCGATGCCCGAGGCAACCTTATAATGCTGCTCGAGCAGACGCATCGACTCGTCCACTTGGGTCCGCAGACTGTCTGGGGCTTTCAGGGGGCGGTAGGTGAGGAACACCACGCCATCCCACTGCGGATACATGAGGTCTATCCATCGCTCGCCTTTAGGGGCGTCCTTCTCGGTCCACTCGATGCACTGGTTGGCCTCAAAGATGAAGGGGAAAGTCTTTGTGATACCCGTGAGGGCGATGGCGGTGTCACCGTCAAAAACCAATGTGTCGCCGGGGTTCGTGCGCATAGTATCCAGCAGGAAATACTCGTGTTCCGGCAAGTCGATACGCAGATAGGCATATGGCTTGGGGGTATAGTCGTTGTGGCAGGAACAAAGCATCAGGACTGCTACAACAAGCAGGGGCAGGTGTTTCATGATTTCATCTGTTTTCCGTTCAACATGGGTACGAAGCTGTAGGTGCCGAACTTCTCCACTTTCCACTGGTCTTTCCCTTCAGCCTCCTTGGTGATGCGGAGCATCTCCTGCTCGCCGTCACCGAGCGGTATGACCATGATGCCGCCCACTTTGAGTTGCGCCATCAGGGCCTCGGGTATCTCGGGGGCGCCGCAGGTGACGATGATGCGGTCATAGCTTCCGGTGAGGCCGCGGTAGCCGTCGCCCAGGAAGCACTGGGCGCGGTAGCCCTGCTCGGCCAGCAAGCGACGGGTCTGCTCGAAGAGGCCCTTCTGCCGCTCGATGGTGAACACATTGGCACCCATGCGGCAGAGCACGGCGGTCTGGTAACCGCTGCCGGTGCCTATCTCAAGCACCTTCATGTGGGGCTTCAGTGCCAGCAACTGACTCTGCATGGCCACCGTGGAGGGGTGCGAGATGGTCTGGTCGCAGCCAATCTTCAGGGCGCGGTCGTCGTAGGCATGCCCATCGAGGGCACTGTCGATAAACCAGTGGCGCGGCACCTCGTTCATGGCACTCAGCACCGCCTCGTCAGTGATGCCACCGGCCCTCAGCCGGTCGACCATCTGCTGACGCAATCCTTGATGACGGAAAGTGTCTACCCGCTTCATTCCTCTACTCCTTGGAAGCCTTGCGCACGCAGGGTGATAGTAGTGTTCTGGGGCGTCACCATGACAGGGGTCATGCCCTCTTCGGTGACATAGCCGATGATATGTACTCCCTCCATCTCCTTGATGCGATCGTAGTCCTTTTGGGCGACGGTGAAAAGCAGCTCATAGTCTTCGCCGCCGTTGAGGGCACAACTGACCGGCAGCATGTTCTTGCTCATCTCGGAGCAGACGCGCGACGTCTGGTAGTCGATCGGCAAGCGCTCTTCGTAAACCTCGCAACCCATACGCGAAGCACGCGAAAGATGCAGCAGGCTGTCGGCCAGTCCGCGGCTTACATCGGTCATCGAGGTAGGCACCACGCCAGCTTCATCGAGCTTCTTGACGATATCCATGCGAGGCTCGGGCTTGAGGAAACGCTCAAGGACGTAGTCGTAGCCGTCGAGGTCGGGTTGGAAATCGGGGTTGGCCTGATAGGTAACTTTCTCACGTTCAAGGACGAGGAGGCCGGCATAAGCGCTGCCCAAATCGCCGGAGCAGCACACGAGGTCGTGGGTCTTGGCACCATGACGGTAGACCACCTTGGAGGCCTCCACCTCGCCACGCACGCTGACGGTAATCACCATGCCGGCTCGCGAGGTAGCGGTGTCACCGCCCACGAGGTTGACGTCGTAGCGCTCGCAGCAAAGGCGCACACCGGCATAGAGCTCGTCGAGGGCCTCGACCGAGTAGCGGTTGCTTACGGCGATGGAAACCAAGGCTTGACGCGGAGTGCCGTTCATGGCGGCGATATTGCTGACAGCCACGGCCACAGCCTTGTAGCCCAGGTGCTTCAGCGGGGTGTACATCATGTCGAAATCCACCCCTTCGACCAAAGTCTGGGTGGTGAGAAGTGTAAGGAGACCGTTGCCAGTGTCGACCACAGCGCAATCATCGCCCTGACAGCCCGTGCCATCGGTCAGACGCTCGATCAGAGCCACCTTGCCCATCTGGCTGATTTCGGTTCTACCTTCTTGATATTGCAGTTGTTCCATATCTTACTATCGTGTAAATGCATTGATTAGGATGCCCGCCGCCACACTGGCGTTGAGGCTCTCGGCCGTGCCGCCGAGGTTGGGGATCAGGACAGGATGGGTGACGGAAGCCATAGCCTCGGGACTGATACCGCGGCTCTCGTTGCCGATGAGGAGCACCGACTCGGCTTCTGGCAAAGCCACTGCGGCCAACGGACGCCCTTGCAGAGAGGCCCCGTAGACCGGCTGTCCGCAGGAGGCGAGCCACTGCGGCAGGTCAACAAAGTCGACCTGTGTGCGAAAGATGGACCCCATCGAGGCCTGTATAACCTTGGGGTTGAAGCAAGAAACGGTGTCGGAAGAACAAATAATATGCCGAACGCCGAACCAGTCGGCCGTCCGCATGATGGTGCCCATGTTGCCCGGGTCCTGTATATGGTCAAGGGCCAGGGTTAATTTTGAATTTTGAACATCAAACTTTGAGCGCCGCTCCACAAGCATCCACACTTGGTTGGGAGTCTTGAAGTTGGAGAGACGTTCCAGCTCGGCAGGGCTGACCTCGAAGTGCTCGTCGGCCACCAGGTCGGCGTCGTGGGCGGACAGCCATTCTGCCGTGGCGCACACCGTCCTAATAGCGAAGCCCGACGCCATCGCCTCGGCAGCCATCTTGGGCCCCTCAACGACAAAGACCGCCTCCTCGTCGCAGCGTTTCTGCTGACGGTAAGAGGCCAACTCTTTAAGCTTGTTTTTCGATACCATGACCCTCCAATAACGGAAAAACGCCGTCGGTATTGCCCGACGGCGTTACAATTTTCTCTATTTATCGACGTGCCTTACAGCTCGACGTACATGTTGTGCTCCTTGGCCAGGCGGCGCAGGTTGATGATGGCGTAGCGCATGCGACCCAGAGCGGTGTTGATACTCACGCCAGTACGGGCGGCGATATCCTTGAAGTCGCAATGGCCATAGTGGCGCAAGATAACCACACGGCGCTGCTCGGGCGGAAGCATCTTGACCAGTTTGCGGATGTTCTGGCTGGTCTGCTTCTTCATGATGACGTGCTCTGCATTGTCGTCAGGGAACTTGATGTTGTCGAGCAGGTCGCTCTCCGGACGGTTGGGAACCAGCGGCATCTTGTTGTTACGACGGAAATGATCGACTATCAGGTTGTGAGCAATACGCATCACCCAGTGCACAAACTTGTTCTCGTCTTTGTACTGGTCGGAGTTGATGGTGACGATGACCTTATAGAACGTATCCTGGAAGATATCATCGGCCGTTTCCTTGTCTTTGACCACCGAAAAGATGTAGCCATAGACCTTGGCTTGATAACGCTCCAGCAGCACCTCGAAACAGGAGGCATCACCTTCACGGTAACGCGTGATAAGTTCGTTATCAGTCAATTGTCTGTCTTTAACGTTCGTCATTTTACTCTGCGATTTTGGGGTTACACTGATAGTACTTCTTCGATAAACGTCGTTTTTGTTCTACATCAATTCGGGTGCAAAAATACAACTTTTTTTTAATATGAAAGCGAAAACTACGATTTTTTTTATTTTTTAGTATGCAACCCCTTGAAAAAATTGCAACTCCACCCCTCAAAAACCACCGCCGAACCCCAATTTAACATAACCTCAAAATCCAATTTCACAACAACATCATTACCAATAAATTACGCACCATCTCCTGACCAACTCTTACCCAACTCCTTACCAACACCTAATAAACACCTAGTAAAGAAAGAGTTAGGTAGGGGTAAATAAGGCGAATGTTAAGCTTAAATTAAGTTAAAATTGGATAACACAACGGAGGATGACTTGTCGGATAACGGTCTCATGCTCTACTGCCTCATGCGCGGTTGTTCAAAAATTATTCTCCCACCGTGCAATAATGTCCCCGAAGTCACGTTAAAAGAAGTTAAAGATTGCGTATAAATGGACGGAGAACCAACGAAATACAGTAGCCAAACCGACATCCGAGAAGCCTGGCTGTACACCTCTGAAGGGCAAAAGATGCTCGAGGAAGTGTACAACAACCTGACACGTCGCGCTGCCTTGGCCCTCACCGAGGCAGAAACATCGGCTGTATTTGAGCAGGAACTCTATTTCATACTACGAAAAAACTACGGCATAGAGCCCATTTTGAACAAGGAGGCCTCGCTTGGTGGGGTGAACCACACTTTTGCAGACGGGCGACAAAACAGACATCAGCATGGCCGAATCGATGCGGTAATCAACAATCTTGTTGTGGAGTACAAGCATCATTCCAAACTCAAGACACAAAAAGATATCGAGAATGCCTACATCCAGGTGGAAGACTATCTTAGGGCATTGTATATTAACGAGCGAGTACGTTACGACGCCATTCTGACTGACGGACTACATATTGCTTACTTTTCTTTCATCGGCGACCAGTTGCAACACACTCCACTCCGCGCCATGACCATCACCGATGTGAGAACGTTGCTTCTGGCTGTCATGAACAACCACCACAAAAAGCTGTCGCCGCAGAACGTGGTGCGCGATTTCTCCATCCAAACACAAGTATCATCAACCACAAAAACTCTAGCCAAGACACTCTTCAATCAACTCACCGACCACCTAACTGAGAAGAGTTTGATGCTCTTATCCGAATGGCAGAGCTTGATACACTTGTCGATTGAAGACAACGGCAAAAGCGCCGACATCGAAAAACGCCAGCGCGACCTCTCGGCTGTTTTTGGCACCACTATCGACGATACCAGCACCGAATATCGTGCCCTCTTCGCTCTACACACCACCTATGCCATCGTTGTCAAGTTGATAGCTTGCAAATTACTGGAAGAGTTGGGCGACCGTGACACGAGGACCTCGTTGGCGAACATGCCTTCAAAGCAAATGCAGCAGTTCTTCCAGCGGATGGAAGACGGGCGAGGCTTTCACAACAACGGGGTAAAAAACCTGTTGGAGGGTGATTTCTTTTCGTGGTATGCCGACCCTGCCCAGTGGTGTGATCCCATCTGGAAAGCCATCCAACCTATCATCCCTCCCATTGAAGAATACTCTGCTTTTTCGTTAAACGTGCGTTACTCGCCGGTAGATATCTTCAAAGACCTCTACATGGGCATTATCCCTCAGTCGGTGAGACACTCGATGGGAGAATATTTCACACCCGAATGGTTGGCCAACAGCGTGATTGAAGGTGCGTTGACACAAGTGAAAAATCCAAGATGGAGGGCCATCGACCCCTGTTGCGGCTCAGGAATCTTCATCGTCTCTCTAATCAAGGAAATCGTTGGCGACATCGATATCAACACACTGACCGACCCACAACGCAGCGAATTGATACAGGACATTCTCGACCGGGTGTATGGAATTGATATCAACCCACTCTCCGTCCTCTCCGCCCGCGTTGGGTATTATATGGCTATCAGCCAACTAGGAGTAGTTCACGATATCGAAATACCTGTCTATTTGGGCGACTCGGCACTGGTGCCTACCATCGAAGAAGTCGATGGAATTGCTTGCTATCGCTATGAAATACACAACCTTAAACAAGAAGCCATCGAAGTCACCCTGCCTTGTCGGTTTGTCAGGGAAAAGAGTTTCAGCGAGATGATGGGTAACATCCAGTCCATGGTCAACACTGAGAGCGAAGAGAACATCATACTGGTGCTAAACAAAAGCCTCACATCGCAGGAACGAGCTTCACTCACATTACAGAGAAAGCTGCAGCAACTATCCCATAGTTTGGTGGAACTTCATCGACATCACTGGGACGGCATCTGGGTCAGAATTATCAAAAACTACATGATGGTGGCCCGTTTGGGACACTTTCAAATGATTGTCGGCAACCCACCTTGGGTAAAATGGGAGCACCTGCCGGCCGAATACACCCGACGTATAAAAGATTTCTGCGACATCAAACACATCTTCTGCAACGACGGAGGCATGTTTGGTGGAGCACAGCTGAACATCTGTGCACTCATCTCCAACGTCGCCGCCTCGAATTGGCTGGCAGCTGATGGCGTACTGGCTTTTCTGATGCCCGACAGCATTATGTCGCAAAATTCCTACGAGGAATTTCGTAATTTCTACACCGACTACTCGAAACGGGAACGACTGTATCTGAACAAAATAGACCGATGGTTGGCACCGCTACGGCCGTTCAAAGTGGGGAAGAAAGCAATCGCACAAGAGTTCAACACTTATTACTTCAGCCGTACTCTGGCCAACTACCAAAAAGGTATTCCCGTCAGGGAAATCAGCAAACAAAGAGGTACCGACGACAATGCTATCAATGGTTGCAATACCTGGAAAGAAGCCATAACCTACTTAACTATCAACGAGGGAATAGCCCAACAGCTATCTTCCATTTCCACTGCATTCACCTACACTTCTCGGACTTTCGACTTCCGCACCATCATTGGCGAAACAGCCTATCATTATCGCACCGGCGTAGAATCCACTCCGTTCGAGATATTCAAACTCGTTGGCATAGGTCCCTCTGATCTGGGTTCCGAATACTATCGTTTTAAGAACAAGCAACTGAAGACTTCTCGATACAAGGTCGATGACATACCAGACCAAGGGTGGAATTTTGGCACACGCTACATATACCCCATTGTCGAGGGGCCCTGTGTTAAAGCGTTCGAGTTCGATACCGCCAACAACTACCACATCATACCCTATGATGAGGACAACACCACTTCGCCTGTGCCAATGGCAACGCTCATTTCAAAGTGTCCCGAACTGGCCAGATACTTCGCCGACCACAAATATCTACTCGACAAACAATCTGAGAAAAGCAAGGTCATGCACCGCGGTTCCGAGTTCTATGCACTGTCAAAAATAGGTTCCTATACCTTTGCTCCATACATGGTTGCAGCACGTGACAATTCGGACTTCTGCGCCAGTGTTATCCACCCTACCCTCACGCCATGGGGAGAACTGAAACAATCCGTCTGTGTGAAACACACCATCATCATCAGCCAACGCACAGATGGCCAGTTTATCACCGAAGATGAAGCACACTACATCAACGGCATCTTGAACAGCAGTATTGTAAAAGCATACATTCACAGCACTTTCAAGACCAATGGATTCAGTTTAAAAAAATCGCACATATACTTGCCCAAGTATAATCCAAGTAACACTATTCACCGCCAAATAAGCGACCTGTCGAGAAAAGCTACTGCCAACCGAGCAGCCGGGGCCACCGCAATGAAAGACCTCACTGCACTTTACATCGAACTATGTCACTCACAGAATCCTATAAACAACTAGCCTAAACCATGTCGAACCGGTATGCAGACAGAAGCCATGTGGTGAAGATTATCTTCATCGTCGTCGGGGTCCTTTTTGTGGGACGCCTGGCGATGCTGCAGCTCTTCAGCCCAAAGTACCGCGAACTGGCAAGGGTGCAGTCGCTGCGTATCGTGACGCAGTATCCGGCACGCGGCTTCATCTACGACCGTCATGGCGAGCTGTTGGTGCACAACGAGGCCGTCTACGACCTGATGGTGGTGCCGAGAATGGTGCCCGACGACTTCGATGTCGACTACTTCTGCCAGAGTCTGGGTATCACACGCGACGACTACAAGGAGCGGATGCGCAAAGCCCGCAAATACTCGTCGCATGCGCCGTCGATTTTCATGAAGCAGATTTCGAAGGAGGAGTTTGCACGGTTCGAGAACAAGATGTTCCGTTTCAAGGGCTTCTACATCTCGCAACGCACCCTGCGCATCTACGACCGGCCGATTGCGGCGCAGGTGCTGGGCTACGTAGGCGAGGTGAACCAGGCCGACCTGGACCGCGACTCCTACTACCATCAGGGCGACTATATCGGCAAAAGCGGCCTGGAGAAGAGCTACGAAGAGGTGCTGCGCGGCGTGAAAGGCAAGAAAATCATGCATGTCGACGTGCACAACCGCGAAGTGGGTCCTTATCAAGGCGGCGCCTTCGACACGCTGCCGGTCGAGGGCATGAACCTCTACAGCACCCTCGACGCCGACCTGCAGCAGTATGCCGAAGAGCTGATGGCCAACAAACGTGGCTGCGTGGTGGCCATCGAGCCCGCGACCGGCGAGGTGCTGGCCATGGTGAGCGCCCCCACCTACGACCCCAACCTGCTGGTGGGACGCATACGTGGCGAGAACTACCGGAGGCTCGACAGCAACCTTGCCACCCCGATGCTCAACCGCGCCATGATGGGTCAATACCCGCCAGGCTCCATCTTCAAGGTAGCCCAAGCTGTCACAGCCCTCGACCTGGGGGTCATCCAGCCGGGGAGCGGCTTCGTGTGCGACAAGAGCCTCGTGGGCTGCCACAACCACCCTTCGGCCCGCTCGGTGCAGGAAGCCATCAAGATGAGCTGCAACCCCTACTTCTACCAGGTCTACCGCCGCGTCATCCAGCAAGGGAAATACAAGAACATCTACAAAGACTCGCAATACGGTCTGACCGTGTGGCACGACTACATGCTGCGCTTCGGCTTCGGACAGAAGCTGCCCATCGACCTGCCGCGCAACGGTATGTCGACCGGCAACATCCCCGACACCTCGTTCTACAACCGCTGGTACGGGCGTGAGCGCTGGGCCTTCTCGACCATCTACTCCAACTCCATCGGCCAAGGCGAAGTGACGGTGGTACCCCTGCAGATGGCCAACCTGGCCGCCATCGTGGCCAACCGCGGCTACTACATCACGCCCCACGTGGTGCGCTGCTACGGCCCCGACTCGCTCCAGAACGAGGAATACCACACCCGCCACGAGACGGGCATCAAGAAGGAATACTTCGACATCGCCGCACAGGGCATGTACGACGTGGTGCACGTGGCCGGTGGCACCGGACGCCGCGCCCGAGTCGACGGGCTCGACGTGTGTGGCAAGACCGGCACCGCCCAGAACAGCCGCGACGACCACTCGGTATTCATCGCATTTGCCCCCAAGGACAACCCGCGCATCGCCATGGCCGTCTACGTGGAGAATGCCCGCGGCGGCGGCGGTTCGTGGGCCGCACCCATCGCCGGATTGGTCATCGAGCACTACCTCAACGGCGAGGTGAAGCGTAAAGATGTCGAGAAAATGTACAAAGAAATCAACCCCTGCCAGCCTCCGCTGCCGCGAAAAAAGAAAAAGTAAGACATGTATCAGGAACGCTTGAAGATAGATTGGTGGGCCGTGGGGCTGTGGGCCGTGCTGGCGCTCTTCGGGGTGCTCAACATCTACTCCGCCACCTACACCGGCGGCCAAGGGTCGCTCTTCAGTTTCAGCACCTTCAGCGGGAAGCAGCTCGTGTGGATCGGCGGCGCCGTCCTGCTGGCTGTGGTCATCCTGCTCACCGAGCCGCGTCTTTTCTCAAACGGAGCCTACCCCATCTACGCCGCCGTCATGCTGCTGCTGGTGGCCACGCTCTTTCTGGCGGTCACCGTCAACGGCGGCAAATCGTGGATTGACCTAGGCGGTTTCCGCTTCCAACCCACCGAGTTCGCCAAATTCGCCACCGCCCTGGCATTGGCCAAGTTCATGTCGGGAATCGACATCGAATGGAGCCAGCCACGCACCAAAATCATCGCCCTGCTGCTGGTGGCCCTGCCGGCGGCACTGGTGTTCCTCCAGCACGACACCGGCTCGGCGCTGGTCTTCACGGCCTTTGTGCTGCCCCTCTTCCGCGAAGGGCTCTCGGGCAGCCTGCTGGTGGTCGGGCTGGCCGCCGTGGTGCTCTTCGTGCTGGCGCTGGTAATCAACAAGTATATCCTGCTGGGAGCCCTGGTGCTGGTGGCCCTCTTCTACCTCTTTGTGTGGCTGGGCAAGCGCAGCGCCAAGGACTACTGGCGCGCCGCCGGCGTGCTCGTGCTTTGCGCCGCCTTCATCTTCTCGGTCGATTTCCTCTTCAACTCGGTGCTGGAACCCCACCAGCGCGAACGTATCGACGTGCTGCTGGGCAAGACCGAAGACCTGCAAGGGTCGGGCTACAACGTGCACCAGTCGAAGATTGCCATCGGAAGTGGCGGTTTCTTCGGCAAAGGCTACCTCAGCGGCACCCTCACCAAGGCCAACTTCGTGCCCGAACGCCACACCGACTTCATCTTCTGCACCGTCGGTGAGGAATGGGGCTGGCTGGGCTCGTCGGCGGTGGTGATCCTCTATGTGGTGCTGCTGGTGCATCTGGTCAACATGGCCGAGCGGCAACGGTCGGCATTCTCGCGCTTCTACGGCTATGCCGTGGCCAGCATCCTTTTCGTCCACCTCTTTGTCAACGTAGGCATGGTGCTGGGCCTCATCCCTGTCATCGGCATCCCCCTGCCCTTCTTCAGCTACGGCGGCTCGTCGATGCTGGCCTTCACCATCCTCCTCTTCATATTCATCCGGCTCGACGCCACCAAGAACCAACTTTATTGACCCATGGCCAACAACAAGAACAACCACGAAGAACACTGCTCCTTCTGCGGACGCCCTGCGTCCCAGGCCGGCATGCTGCTCAGCGGCATGAGCGGCTATATCTGCCGCGACTGCAGCTCCCAAGCCGAAAAGATATTCCTGGAACAGATGCGCCCCGGCGGCACGAAGTTCGACACCGACACCTCGACTCCGCCCACCCCGGCCGAAATCAAAGCCTTCCTCGACCAGTACGTCATCGGACAGGATGCCGCCAAACGCGTCCTCTCGGTAGCCGTCTACAACCACTACAAGCGCCTCCGCCACAACAGCGAGCGCGACAACAACGACGACGTGGAGATTGAGAAAAGCAACATCCTCCTCGTGGGTGAGACCGGCACCGGCAAAACCCTCCTGGCCCGCACCATAGCCCGTTTCCTCAAAGTCCCCTTCTGCATCGCCGACGCCACCACCCTCACCGAGGCCGGCTATGTGGGCGACGACGTCGAGAACGTCCTCGTCCGCCTCCTCCAAGCCTCCAACTACGACGTCGCCGCCGCCGAACGCGGCATCGTCTTCATCGACGAAATCGACAAGATAGCCCGCAAAAGCGAGAACACCAGCATCACACGCGATGTCAGCGGCGAGGGCGTGCAGCAGGCACTGCTCAAACTGCTCGAGGGCGCCGAGGTCAACGTGCCGCCCGAAGGAGGCCGCAAACACCCCGAGCAGAAACTCATCAAAATCGACACCCGCAACATCCTCTTCATGTGCGGCGGCGCCTTCGACGGCATCGAGCGCTCCATCGCCGCCCGCCTCAACTCGAACGTCATCGGATTCAAAGGCGACGAGGTGCGCAAAGAACTCGACCGCAACAACATGCTGCAGTACGTCCAACCCATGGACCTCAAGAAATTCGGACTCATCCCCGAGCTGGTAGGCCGTTTCCCGGTGCTCACCCACCTCGAAGCCCTCGACCGCGAAGCCCTGCGCCGCATCCTCACCGAGCCCCGCAACGCCCTCACCCGACAATACGAAGCCCTCTTCGCCATGGACGGGGTGACGCTCCGCTTCGACCCCGCGGCCCTCGACCTCGTGGTCGACCGCGCCGTCGAATACCACCTCGGCGCCCGCGGCCTACGCTCCATCATGGAAGGCATCATGACCGACCTCATGTACGACCTGCCCGAGATGGCCAAGCATCAGACTGAATTCACCCTCAGCCGCGAACTGGCCGAGCGGCGCATGCTCAGTCAAACCTGATCCGCCAGCCGGCATCGGTCTTCACCAGGTCGGCTTCGTCCTCGCGCACCACACCCTTCTTGTCGGTGATGCTCAGCCGCACCTCGGCCTCCAGACCGTTGTCGTCGATCTCCTCGCCGCGTATCTCAAACTCCTTCACACCGCTGCCCAGCGAATAGATGAGCGCCAACATGGCACCGGCATCCTTGATTTCCTCGTCGGTGGCACCTTCCGTACCCTCGAGATACTGCACCATGCCTTCGTAATCCTCGTTCACTGCGCAGGTCATGGCCTTCTTCACCACGTCCGACGGCGAGTCGCTCTTTTGGGCGCCGCCCTTGCCGCCGCAGGCAGCCACTGCCAGCGTCAGCACACCGGCCATCAACAAAGTCATCAGTCTTTTCATCGTTCAATGTTTTAAGGGGTTAGTAATCGAGTGCAAAAGTACAAAATATTCTCCATTCAGCCAAATCCGACCACCGAAAAAACAACGTTCCCGAATGGTCGCGCACGATACAACCAAGGGAAACCGCACCCCGGTCACCCCTGCGAGGCATGTCCGACTCATCACCGTAACATGTCCGACGATGGTCCGACTGCAGTCGGACAAAAACCGGTCGTTCCACGGCGCTGTTGCGACCCCTCTTCGCCTCGGTCGCGCACGATACAAATATATGTTTTTGGGGCCTGCAAAAGTTTTTTTCTTTGCAGGTCAGGAGAAATATGTATATTTGCAGTGTCAATATCGCCCATCGAAAAGGCATTACAGATTAATAACCAAAAAGATAGCACCATGAGACTACTGCGTAAAATCCTCGGAGGCATCTCGCTCACAGCGGCCATGTTCGTCTTCCAAGCCTGCTATGGCACGGAACCCTACTACGACTACCACGAAATCACCTTCCGGGTGGTGGACGAAAATGACGGCCACTCGCTCGAAGGCATCCAAGTGATGTCGCAACATCAGACCCGTAACGACAACGACTATGAGTACGCTTGGAATCTTCTCGGCTACACAGACTCGGCAGGTTTGGCCTCAGCCACGTTTGAAACGGATGCCCACCTCGACCTCAAATTCCGCTTCACCGACAACGACTCGGTCTATGCCGTCAAGGACACCATTCTCAACGATTACTATGTCGACACCGTCGACATAGTCCTCAGCCGAGTGAACTGATGCCCAACCCCTTCCGCAATCAGCTCGGCCGTTTGTTCCGCTGGAACGAGACTCGCATCCATGAGCTGAACTACCTCTTCTGGGAGTGCACCACGCGTTGCAACCTGCATTGTCGCCACTGCGGCAGCGACTGCACCGCCCCCGGCAGCAGTCCCGACATGCCGCTCGACGACTTCCTCCGCGCCCTCGACACCATTCCCCGCTCGGCCATCGGGCCCCGTTTCACCGTCGTTCTCACCGGCGGCGAGCCGTTGCTGCGTCCCGATATCGAGGAGGTGGGGCGCGCCATCCGTCAGCGTGGCGCAGGATGGAGCATGGTGAGCAACGGTTGGTTCTACGACGAGGCGATGCACCGCCGCCTGATGAGGGCCGGCATGGGTGCCCTGACCATCAGCCTCGACGGCCTCGAGGCCGAGCACGACTGGATGCGGGGCCGCGAAGGCTGCTACCGGCGTACCCTCGACGCCATTGCCATCGCTGCCCGCCAGCGGCGCCTCAACTTCGACGTGGTCACCTGCGTCAACCAACGCAACCTGCCGCAGCTGCAACAGCTTCACGACCAGCTGGCCCGGCTCGGGGTGCGTCAATGGCGCATCTTCACCATCATCCCCATAGGCCGTGCCAAGCAAGACCCTGAACTGCACCTCACCAACGCCCAGTTCGTTGAGCTGATGGAGTTTATCCAAGCCAAAAGAGAGAATCCGGAGAGCGCGATGAACGTCACCTTCAGCTGCGAGGGCTACCTGGGGCGCTACGAGTGGCGCGTGCGGCAGAACCCCTTTTTCTGTCACGCCGGCATCAACATCGCCTCGGTGCTCATCGACGGCACCATATGTGCCTGCCCCAACATCGACCGACAGGCGTTCGGTCAGGGGAACATCTACCGGGACAACCTCTGGGAGGTGTGGAACAACCGCTTTGAGCCCTTCCGCGACCGCTCATGGGCGAAGAAAGGCATGTGCAAGGACTGCCGCAAGTTTCGCGACTGCCTCGGTGGCGGAATGCACAATTGGCACGATAGTTGCGGCGAGATAATCAACTGCCACTACCATAAGACCCTATGACCGATATCGAGCGGCATCCATTGATGCCTTTTTTGCCGCCCAACGCACGCCTATTGATGCTCGGCAGTTTTCCGCCGCCGCGCCGCCGCTGGTGTATGGACTTCTTCTATCCCAATAGGTCCAATATGATGTGGAACATCTTTGGATTGCTCTTCTTCGGCGACGCCGAGCGGCTGGTAGATGCCGGACATAAGACCTTCCGTCTTTCTGACATTCAGACATTACTGCACGAAAAAGGCATTGCCATCTACGACACCGCCTGCGCCGTGCGCCGCCTGAGCGGCAACGCTTCGGACAAAGACCTTGAGATAGTCGAGAAGACCGATATCCCCGCCCTGCTGGCGCAGATACCGCTGTGCCACGATATCGTCTGCACTGGACAGAAAAGCTTCTCGGTGCTCACCGACGACTATGGCGTGCCGGTGCCGCAGATGGGCACCTACAACAAGTTCACCATCGCCGACCGCCCGATGCGGCTCTGGCGGATGCCCTCATCCTCACGCGCCTACCCCATGCCGCTGGCAGAAAAGGCCAAGTATTACAATGACATGATGAAAACAATCGGAATAATATGACACTACAAGAAGCCATCGTCGCACGCCATTCGGTGCGGCAGTATCAGGAGAAACCCCTCGAGGCCGCGGTCGTCAAGCGGCTTGAAGAAGAGATTGCTCTGTGCAATCGGGAGGAAGGGTTGCACATCCAGCTTGTGCTCGACGAGCCCAAGGCCTTCACCGGCGGTATGGTCAAGTACGGTCGCTTTGTAGGAGTGCGTAATTACTTGGCGATGGTTGCACCCAAAGGTGCCGACGAGAGGGTTGGCTACTATGGTCAACATCTGGTGCTACTGGCGCAGACGCTGGGTCTCAACAGCTGCTGGGTGGGCTTGTCGGTGGGCAAACAGCCCGACCGCTACGTGATTGCCGCCGGCGAGAAACTGCACTGCGTCGTCGCCCTCGGCTACGGCGTCAATCAAGGCGTGCAACACCCCATGCGCAGCGCGGAAAGCCACATGAATGTGCATGGGCCGATGCCCGAATGGTTCAAGCAGGGCATGGAGGCCGCCATGCTGGCCCCCACAGCGGTACACCAGCAGCGGTTCGAGTTCGAACTGGTGGACGACCACACCGTCGCCGCCCGCACCCGCTTCTCGATGGTAGGTTGGACTAAGCTCGACCTTGGCATCGTCAAGTACAACTTCGAGGTGGCCGCCGGCAAAGAAAACTTTAACTGGAAGTAACCGATGGCGGACAAGACAAAGAAAACCAACGCGGCACGCCTGCTCGACCAGCTGAAGATTGCCTACGAGCTCATCCCTTACGAGGTGGACGAGGAGCATCTTGGCGCAGAGCACACCGCCGAAGTGCTGGGCGAGCCCATCGAACGTATTTTCAAGACCCTCGTGCTGCGAGGCGACAAGACGGGCTTTTTCGTCTGCGTCATTCCAGGTGCCGAAGAGGTGGACCTCAAGAAGGCCGCCCGCGTGACAGGCAACAAGAAGGTGGAGATGATCCACGTCAAGGAGCTGCTGCCGCTGACGGGTTACATCCGTGGCGGTTGCTCTCCTATCGGTATGAAGAAGCCGCTGCCCACATGGTTCCACGAGAGCCTGATGCAGTACGACTACGTCTATTGCAGCGCCGGCCAGCGCGGACTGCAGTTCCGACTGGCTCCGCAAGACCTTGTCCGTGCTGCAAAGGGCACTCTTGCCGACCTGATTGTTACATGAAATGATACTGATATGAAACAGGCCACCCGCTATATATTAATACTGCTGGGGTTGTCGCTTTTAGCCAGTTGCCGGACGCAGGAGTATGCGGTGCGTGGCCCTGAAGGTGGCATCGCCTTCGAGGTTACCTTGCCCGATGGGTTCGACACCGCCACTGGCCACTGTCCGATGGTGATACTGATGCACGGCATCTTCTCCAGCAAGGACTATGGTCCCATGCCGCAGCTGGCCCGAGGACTGGCCAAGGCGGGCATCGCCTCCATACGCTTCGACTTCGACGGGCACGGCCGCAGCGAAGGGCGCAAGCAGGACATGACCATCGAGAAGGAGCTGGCGGACGCACGCGCCGTATGGAACTATGTGCAGGGGTTGCCCTACGTGACTGCCATCGGATTGCTGGGGCATTCGCAGGGTGGCGTCGTCGCCTCGATGACGGCGGGCCGGTTGGCAGCTGAAGGCGGCAATGCCCTTGCCGGATTGGTGCTGCTGGCACCCGGCTCCGTCATCAAGGAGGCTTGCCAAGGGGGCAAGTTCTTCAACGCCCGCTTCGACCCCAAGGACCCGCCGGAGTATATCCGCTGCTGGGGTATGTACAAGCTGGGTCGCGAATATCTCGTTACCACCCAGCAGCTCGACATCTACGGCACCGCAGCCTCATATCATGGCCCCGTGCTTCTGCTCCACGGCGACCGCGACGGCATAGTGCCGATGTGGTGCAGCGAACGCTTCCTGCAGACCTATGGCGACCACGCCACCCTCCAGGTCGTCGAGGGCGAGAACCACACCATCACCTGCCGCCGCCCACAGGTTATCGCCCAAACGGTAGCCTTCTTCCGTCAGGTGTTCGACTGATAAGGGTCGACCAACAGCGATATTCACATCTATAAAAGCGTCAGCGCAGGGGCATAAAGTACGGGGTTGCAAGTTAACTTGCAACCCCGTACCGCGTTGATGAGTCTGTTTATCGTTTGTCTTGCACGCCGTAGTTGATCCACTCGTACTGCGGGTAGCGGGCTTTGACGGCTTTGCGCATGGTGAGCATCTGTGCCTTAAGGTCGGCAATCAGATTCATGTTCTCATGTGCCTTGAGGGTGGCCTGGCGACGCAGTTCGTCGACTTCTGCATTCTTCTGCCTCAGGGATTTGGAAGCTTCCTCCAGGCGGTTGATGGCATCGGTGGTGATGCCGAGTTCCTTCACCTCATTGGGGTGTTTCCGCAGACCGGCTACGAGC
>JAEEGL010396134.1_pt1 | contig 18836 bp, 13 predicted proteins | sample 9134231 | NCBI WGS metagenome assembly JAEEGL01 (sample SAMN16246548, study PRJNA631951) | gut metagenome | biome: gut microbiome; feature: rumen; material: fiber-attached | host: Bos | place: Iran: Karaj | collected 2018-10 | reverse complement strand
GTTATGTAGTTTTCGTTTTCTTCGAGCTCTTCGTTATTGTTTTCGATAATATCACTCATGGGATAGCCTCCTTAAAATAGTATAATATAATTATACATATTTTTACAGAAAAGTCAATCATATAATGTGTTATTTTTTTATCAATATAGAATAGGGGAGCAATCATTCTATTTTTCGCCGTTTTTTTCAGATTTTACATTGGCAAGAGGATTGTTCTCGACCGCATTCCGCACGTTTTCATCGCTGAGATGAGTGTATATTTCTGTTGTGGAGGTGTTAGCGTGTCCGAGTATCTCCCTCAGCGTCAGAATATCTGCATCGCCGTACTGATACATGAGCGTTGCGGCTGTATGACGCAGTTTATGAGTTGTTATACCTTTGCCGTCAAGACCTGCGGCTTGCAGTGTATTTTCGACTATCTGCTGAACACGCCGCTTGGAGATTCGCTTATTTTGATTGCTTATAAAAAGAGCAGGCTCTTCAGCAGCTTTTTTGTTGTCGCGTCGGATAGAAAGATACTTTTCGAGCGCGTCAATACAGGCTTTATTAAGGTATATCATACGCTCTTTATTTCCTTTACCGAGCACCTTCATACGCCACTCGGTAAAGTCGATGTCAGAGATATTAATACCAACAAGCTCACTCAGACGCATTCCACAGTTCAGGAAAAGAGTTATTATACAGTAATCACGCACGGAATCAGAGCTGTCAGATGCGGCAAGAAGCTTAAGACTGTCGTCGAGAGAAAGAAATTTTGGCAGACTCTTTTTCGGCGTCGGGACTTCTATATCCTTGGTCGGATCTTCACTGAATACGTGTGCAACTTTTGTCTGATATTTGAAAAAACTCCTTAAAGCCGAAAGCTTTCTGTATCGTGCGCGGTCAGCGTTATGACGTTCATCAGCAGTATAGAATATGAAATTATAGATATCCGACACAGTTACTTTTCTGAGTTCAGACTCAGTCATTCCTGATATATCGACAGATTCAATCTCGTCACAGTTATCATGATGCATATTATAGTAGTATTTGAGAAAAAGACGCGTATCAAGGTAGTATTCCTCAATTGTACGCTCAGATAGCATTTTCACTACCTTAATATGAACAAGATAATTATTCAGAAACTCCGGATTGGAGCTGTTATTGTAATTCTTCATATCAGTTCCTTATCAATGATCCATTCAAGTACACGGGCTTCGCGCTCGATAAGAGCTTCATCGTAGCCATAATGCTCATGCATGCGATTGACTTTTATAGCGTCTATAGGGTCAACATAACATAACGTAAAGCCTTCGTCAAGCTCATACTCGTCAAGCGACTGCGACTGTAGGTCGGATTCAACTTCACAGAGGTAGTAAAAGTTTTCCTGCTCGAAAATCGTATCCTGAGAATAAGAGCTCAGCTGTATACGCAGCACAGAGCCGAACTCCTTAACTGTATCAGGGATAATAGTCAGACCGGTTTCTTCACTGACTTCGCGTACAAGTGTCTGAATATGAGCTTCATTATTTTCGATTCCGCCGCCCGGAAACTTATAGTAATCGAATTTTTTGCTGTAGACCATGGCAACTTTGCCTTCACTTATTATGATACCGCGTACAGATGGTCTGCGAAACCTTGGTAAAGCTTCATTGTAGTCTTTTTTATCCATTATAAATAATCTCTCCATACATCCTCCAAGCTTCATATTCTATATAAAGTTGCACCAAACTTTGATTTGGTGCAACTTTATTAGTTGCCTTTTACTCTATCATTATATCATCAATTTATAGTTAATGCAAGAAAAAACTGCGACACATATAAATGTCGCAGTTTTTTCTCTTGAGCTGATTATCAGCAGCATCCGCCACAGCACTTAAGAAGCTGGCGAAGAACATTCCAGAAGTTGCACATAGCTTTATCCCTCCAATGATGATTTCCCGTTTGGGATAATTACATTATAACGCATCAGGACTTAATATTCAATGCAAAGATACTGGAATAAATCCTGCCATTATTTGAGCGGCGTCACGTTATTGAATACTGCATAGAACTTCACAGGAATGTTCTTGTCGATATGGCATTTGCCAAAGAACCATTTCTTATATGTGCAGGTCTTGATTATCTCCTCAAACAGAGCGTGGACTTCTATACGCTCAAATACATCTACACCAAGGCAGTCCTTAACAGATGCCGGCGGCTCGTGAGTTATAACGTAGTCGATATTTCCGCCGTGCTTTTCAAGATTGTCTATAGCTTCGAGTATTTCCTCGTGAGTTGGCTGTTCACGCTCCCACCAGTCGGTGTCGCGCCGGAACTCGATATCCTGACTATGACCGCCTCCGAACGTGAAAATACGCTTGTCCTCGATATTATATATCTGACCGCGCATAAGGTGTATAATATTTGGTGCAATTACGCGAGCCATTCCTCCGTTCCAGTTTTCGGCAGGATAACGCTCGAGTATGTCAAAGTTCTCATGGCAGCCGTCAATAAATGCAATGGTATAATCCTTGGCAGCGAGTTTTTTCAGCATTGCCTGCTCGTGCTTGGAGCCGTCCCAGATAAAGCCGAAATCTCCGCATATTATGAGTGTATCCCCGTGTCTGAGCTTCTTCATCTGCGGGTCTTTGAATCTTGTTATATCGCCGTGTGTATCTCCGGTAACGTAAATCAAGTTTATCTCCTCCGATATATGTTCTTATCTTATTATAGCATACATTTTAAAAAATAGCAACATAAATAATCATAGCATAAAAACTTTCATAAAACTCCTTGATAATTGACGATTAATATGGTATAATCATTTTGGATTAATATACCATTTTTGAGTTTTCTCCACTCCCCCGCAGCATTAAAAATACGATTTAAAGGCAGATAAAAATGAGTAATATAAAAAAATACGTCCCAGACCCTGTACGTGATATACGTCTCCTGACAAGCGGAGACCTTTCAGAAACGCAGTTCATTGATATGCTTGAAGACCAAACTCAGCCTATAAAAGAGTTTTTCAGCTACTACAAATGCGCAATAATGGAGATAGAGACCAAATTCCGCGTCCTGAACGAGCAATTTTCTCTATCCGGCGAGAATAATCCCATAGAGTTCATACAGTCGCGCATCAAGAGCTACTCAAGCATTTTCCATAAGCTTGAGGCGAAGGGGCTCCCTATTACAATTGAGACTATGGATGAAAATCTCTATGATATCGCGGGAGTACGTGTCGTTTGTTCTTTTATTGACGATATTTACAGGCTTGCTGACTGCTTTTTGCGTCAGGACGACATATTCCTGATACAAAAGAAGGACTACATCGCTGAGCCTAAGGAAAACGGCTACCGCAGTCTGCACCTGATAGTTGCTGTTCCGATATTCCTTGAAAATGAGAAGCGCCTCACTAAGGTAGAGGTTCAGCTCCGGACTATTGCAATGGACTTCTGGGCAAGCCTTGAGCATAAACTCCGCTACAAAAAGGAGCTCCCGCAGGAGAAGCTCGATATGCTCAAAGTAGACCTCAAATCCTGCGCAGACGACAGCGCTCGCTGGGACAGGAAAATGCAGGAAATACGTGAGTATCTTGACGAATAGCCCTTTTTATAACAATACCCCCGAAACCCAATGAAGCTTATTCATACAGGTTTCGGGGGTATTGCGTTATAAAGAGTCAAGCTAAAAGCCTTAAGAAAAGGGGGGCATGGGAGCTATGAGGAATGCTCCCATGAATATACGTTTAAACTTATTTATGATTAGTGCGGCTATAGTTGACCTTTAGCTTGCATTATGCCTTGAAGAGATATCTCATGAAGTTGTACATATGCGGATTGACTGTTTCATTACCGTGGTCACCCTGCGGGATAACGTTCCAGAGATGCTCAACGTTGTTGTTGGAAAGAGCCTTGTGGTAACTTGCAGGATAATCACCTACAACTCCGTCGTTCTGAGCTGCTGAGATAAGAATGAGGTAAGGCATTGTTGAAGGCTTGAACTGGCTTTCCTGCTTGAGTGAACCTTCGTGTGTCATGTATCTGTCAGTTGTGGGGAAGATTCCGGGTGCAGGACACGCACCGCCTACATAGCCGTAAAGTTCAGAATTTGTTATACCTGTGTAGAGAGCCTCTCTGCCTCCGAGTGAGAAGCCTGAGATAGCTGTGTTCTCTCTGCCGGTAGCTACTGAGTAGTGCTGCTCCATATAGGGCATTACGCTGTTCTTGATGTCTTCACGGATAAGGTCATTGTGGCGCATGAACTCCTGAGAGAACATATTTCCGCCGCTTGCTCCTGTAACCATGTTAAGGCTTACGATTATCATAGGCTCACAAGCGCCGTCTGCGAGGAGGTTGCCGAGCATTGTCTGCATACCCATCTGAACCATTGAATCCTCGTTTCCGCCGATACCGTGGAGCACGTAAAATACAGGATACTTCTTGTTTGTGTTGTATCCGGCAGGAAGAATAACGTTCATGCTCTTCATTCCGCCGCCGTCCTTGGACTGGTAGGATACCTTCTCAACCTTGCCGTAGTCAACTCCGCCGCGCTTCTGATTGAAGCCGCTGGGAGCGCTTGTCTTCATATCGCTTGCGATATTAGCCATGCTGAAATTGCCGCTAGGCTGCTTGGAAGATGTTGTAGTTGTTTCTTCGCGTCTTGTAGTTGTTGATGTTGTAGTTGTTACAACGACCTGTGCCTTCGGGAACTCCTTTATCTGTCCGAGGAGGAACTTGGAAAGGAGAACGATATCGTTTATCTCGAATGAGTTGCTGCCGTCAACATCAGCTGCATACATATTTGTGAGCTGTGAACCAGCCATGTACTTGATAAGTGCGCTTCTTGCAGCTACGAGGTCGTATACATCTACTCTCTTGTCGCCATTGAGGTCGCCTCTGATCCGGCTTGTGGGAGGATCAGTCGGATCGACGATGATAACATCGCCGCCCTCAACTGTTCCTTTGCCTGTAGATATATCTGATTTTGTACCCTTTACAGCAGCTGTAAAATTGTCTATATAGAAGTCCGTGAGGTCATCAGGAGCTTCAAAATAGAGCACGAGATTTGATGCGCCCGAGGGAATGGTGTAGCTTGTGTTCTCGAGCTTTGTCCACTGACCGCTCTTTGCAGTTTGAAGTGCGATCTCTTTGTACTCTTCCGATGTACCATTGTTGTACTGGAGAGTCATTTTTATGTCAGTTGCAGCTCCGCTCTTTTGCATAACTGCTCCGCTGAAGCTGTATGTTTCGCCTGCTTTGAATATATTTGAGGGGAGACTTATCGAAGCGCCGTTCCATTTATCCTGACGACCTGAAACATACATTGACGATTTGCCGCCGTAGTAGTTCTTGGAGTCAGTAGTTACCTTAGCGCTTCCCCTGCCCTGCCAGTCACCGAGACCGGACTCGAAGTCGTTAGTGATGTAAGCACCGTTTGCATCGCTTGTCGGAGGCTCTGTTGTAGGGTCCGGAACAGGCTCACCGTCGTATGTGATTATGTTTTTCTTAACGTTTGCCTGACCGTCGCTCTCCCAGCCTTCAACGTTGAAAGCAACTTCATAGAGGTTGCCCATCTTCATACCGAGCGACTCCCAAGCCTCGAAGTGCTTGTAGATACTGATAGTACCGGAAGTTCTCGGAGTTTTACGAACGCTGATATACTGTGTGAAAGGTCCGTTTGTATTTGTAATATTGTAGGAATTCATGTTATTGGTGAAAACGTCGTAAACGCTTCCGTCAATAGTTACCTGCTTTGCGCTTCCTGATGAAGGAACCCAGTTTTTCCAGTCCTCGATGATGTAAAACTCAACGAGCGGGTTTTCTGTCCAGCCATATATGCAGATACGCGAGTTTCCGGCACTGCCTGCTGACCAGTCACAGTCGAACTGACATGTGAAGTTTCCGTAATCCTGCCAGTGATTGGGATTATTGCGTCCCCAGAACAAACCGCGGCGTGCAAGGAAGTTTCCTTTCGAGCCGTTAGGTCCGCACTTCCAGCTTGTGCTGAATCCGCCGCCTTCATCGGCGAGTGTCATTGTGGACGAATTAGGTGTGTCAGCCTGCCATATCTCATGGTGGTAGTCGTTGTACCAGCCGGTCTCCTGCGTGTGGCTCGGTCCGGTCTGAAGTACCTTCGCAGCATTCGTGGAAAGATCCTTCGCCACGAACGATGTCGATGAGATAGCTAAGAAGCCAGCAACAGCTGTACTCAGGACACGTCTGAATATGCTGTTCTTCATAAGTATCATCCTCACTTTCATTTGACATTAGATAAACATAATTAAACCGTTTGAATCAGGCATTGGCTCATAAGTTTCAGCTCAGCACCACACCTCATTCTTCATGTTATGTATATTATATTACGAAATTGTTAATACTGCAAGTCGAATCTTGCTTAAAAAACAATTGAATCATCACTGATTGCTTTATGAACAATAAAATTCACGCAAAAAATGATAATTTGCCAAAGATATACAAATCACACTCTACAAATCGTCCACCTACAACTCAAAATACGTAAACAAGATTTTTCTGTTGACATATCACTGGAAATGATTTATAATGTTAATATACTATTTTTAAAGGAGAGAAAAACATATGACTTTTGATGAGCTTCTTGCTAAAGTAAGAAAAATTGCTGAAAATGTTGACGCTTCAGGAGTTGATTTCCTTGCGGTACAGGTCAATATTACCGGCGCTAACGGTGGTGTCTTCTACGTTGAGGTCAAAAACGGCGTTATTTCTGTAGAGCCATACGAATACAATGACAGAAACTGCGAGATCACTATCTCCATGGACAACTTCAATAAGCTTATCGAAGGTAAGCTTGATCCGGTCACAGCCTTTACATTCGGCAAGCTTAAAGTCACCGGTGACATCGGAAAGGCTCTCGAATTTGCTAAAATCATAAAGTAAAAGTAAAGCTCCAAAGCTGAATGCTTCGGAGCTTTTTATTGTATTATCAGCAATTATATTATTTCAGCGGGAGGTCTGACAGCTTATATATCCCTGCGTCGACCTTCTGCATGACAAGTGCGTCATTTGCGGTAACTCCTGCCTGACCGTCGATATCGGCGTTGCGGAGTCCCTGTGATGTGAGACAGTATTTGTCGCGGTTGCCTATATGCTGTAAAACTGCGACTGAATCTGCAATAGTGAATCCGCCGTCAAGATTTGCATCTCCAACCACAAGCTGAGGCTGCGAATTTTCCGGTATCACGACATTCTGTCCGCGCACGTCTCCCATGAGCTTCCAGTCATTACCGCTGTCTTGCAGAAATACGCGGATATCCTTCAGCTCGTCACCGCCCTTTACGCCAAATACATCAAATGGCAGCCGGAATTCTACTACGTCACCTTTCCACTTGCACTGGCAGCCGCTGTATGACCCCTTGTTGAAATAGATAAAGCCGTTTGATGCGTAATACAGCCAGAAATATTCATTATCAGCGGCGCGGTGGAGCTGAATATTATATACAGGAGCTTTTGCGCCCTCCGGCATTTTAGCCATAACATAGAGGTATTCAGTGTCGGAACGCAGGTAAAGCTCCTGACCGTTTTCATTCTTTTGTATAGCATTATCATCAGTCCACTCGAAAGCGTGTGATATCTCGCCGTCAACTGTTACGCGGTCTTTATACGAGTAGAACTCAGATGCAGCGCCGTCCTCACAACCGACAGCATAAAACTTGTTGTCGCCGCTCGGAACTGCTGAACGTCCGATGTTTATACTTCCGAGGAAGTTCGCACCGAGCATACCGTTCCAGATGCCGTTATTTGCAAACCGGACTGCTCTGTTCCCGGGCGTATCGGGAGTCCAGTCCGAGCCTATATTGACCTTAAAATAGACATTCCATTCACCGGCAGTTATATCGTCAGGGATATGGAACTCGACCGTGTTTTCGGTTTTAGTGCATGAAAGCCATTCACGGCAGTTTACCGGCGTTTTTGCCGCTATGTACTCCCCTTCCCGTTCGAGAATGATGTATGAATCACATTGAGGGATAATGCCCGCAAATCCGGTGTTTTCGATAGTAAAATCAACTTTGGCATTCATTCCCTGTGCCGTCATCTTCATTGAGTTAAGGCTCGAATCCCTCAGAACAAATCTGTAGCCGAGGTGGTCGCGGATAAAGGTGTAGACAGATTCGCCGTAGTACGCGGAATTATCAGCTCCCTCCACATCGTATTCCTTTCCGAAGGTATAGTCCTTGTAGAGCTGAAAAACGTTTGAGTTGATGTAGCTGAGATGAGTTTTGTACATCTCCGGAATGGCGTTTTCAGGCAGGTAAGTATCATACTTTTTCGCCCAGTCAAGGTCGCCGGAGAACTCTCCTCCGAAATAAGCGGTCAGCGTTTGACGGCTAAGCCACGAAGTCTCAGCTTCGCGGTCGGAATATGTGCCAAGGTCACTGTCGCTGCCCATGTAACCGTCATCGTAAAGACCTATCCTGCTTCTGTATTTCTGTATATTACCGCAATATATGCTTGTCGAGAGACCGTCAATTAGCTCGCTGTTGTTGATATCGGACATCTTTATTCCTGCCCATTCGGCGAAGATATTCGGAGTTCTTACCGTAACAGGCACCGGAGCAGGAACGACTTCCAGCATTTTTTGCAGGAGCTTTGCCTTGTATTCGAGTGAAGTGTACTTGCCTCCGTGCTGCTCGCCCCATTTGCCGACAAATCCGGATTCAACGAAAACGAGGTCTTCTCCGATATCCGTAAAAAATCCGTGCTCGTCGAGCTGGTCGATGTGTGCGAGAAGCGCTTCGTATGTAGCTGGTTCGGGGTCAGCTTTTCCGTTGGCATCATATCTGAAACGAACGGCAACTGTACAGCCGTTTTTTCGGCAGTTTTCAAAAGTCTGCTTCCATGATTCAAAGAAAGTATCGTCGAGCGGTAAGTCTTCGCTGCCGTTGATACCGGAGGAAAAAGCTCCGATATCTATGAAAAAGAGCACGAGCTTTGCAGTCGGAGAATATACAGGAGTTTCTCCCGGCTTGCAGACTGCCCATATCGTGTTCGTGTATCCAGCTGCCGGATTGAGAATGGTCCCGACTGATTCCGTATAATCAATGCCTGCCGTGGAAACTGACGAGAAATCAGCACATTCAGCGCAGGGCATATTTGTAAAAATAAGTGCAGCAGAGGCGGCAAATGCTGCTGCTGAGGTCAAAATCTTTCTCATGATATCCTCCAATGCAGATAGTATAACTATATTATATCATTTAGCTCAACAACAGTCAAGCTGTTTTATATATTATGACAACAAGTTAAAACCATTAAATACGAAAAAACGCTTGACGAAGCATAAAAATTGTGGTAAAATCAACTATAGGTAAACTCGTGAGGGAATTATTCCTAAAATTTGAGAGGAGAGTTGTACAATGATAAAAAAATTCATTTCCGGAGCCGTTTCAGCTGCGCTTATGGCAACAAGTCTTGCAGTTTCAGCTCCAGCGGCTGTTGTGGAGGTCTCCGCAGCATCCGAGCAGAACTATGCTGACGCACTTGATAAGTCGCTGTACTTCTATGAAGTTCAGCAGGCAGGTCCGCTTCCTGAGTGGAACAGAGTAGAGTGGAAAAGTGATTCGACTATGAGCGACGGTGTACTCGGCGGCTGGTATGATGCCGGAGACCACGTAAAGTTCAATCTTCCTATGGCATACTCAGCTTCAATGCTCGCATGGGGCATTTACCAGTATCCCGACGGAGTTGAGAAGGTCGGACTCATGGATACATACGTAAACAACCTCGAGTTCGCTCTCGATTACTTTGCTGAATGTGATAAGGGCGACGAGGTCGTTTATCAGGTCGGAAACGGTAAAGCTGACCATACATGGTGGGGACCTGTAGGTCTCATCAAGGAAGGTATGGAGGATAACGGCCATGATTACGACGGTGAGGCAAGAGAGGTTCTCAAGTCCGACAAGGGCTGTACCGCTGTATTCGGCGAAATGGCTGCTGCTCTCGCTTCCGGATATGCTGCGACTGAAGGCAGAATAGACGCTTCAAAGCGTGCAAACTATCTAAAACACGCTAAGAATATCTATGACATAGCTAAAACTGACCCGAATGACAGCGTATATAACGACAGTGACGCGCAAGGCTTCTACCAGTCACGTCACTACTACGATCAGCTTTTCTACGCTGCTAACTGGCTGTATATCGCTACCGGCGACGATGCATACCTCGCTGACGCAAAGAGCTATATTCCCAAGCTTGATAAAATGCTCGGCGAAGGCGATACTATCGCTTACGGCTGGTGCCACTGCTGGGACGATAACCTCCAGGGTGCTATGCTCCTTTATGCTATAAACACAAAAGACGCTTCTTCTATCGAACACGTTAAAAAGCACCTTGACCGCTGGGTAAGCGGTGAAGAAGCCACTACCCTCCCCGGCGGACTCCGCTGGCTCACTGAATGGGGCTCGCTACGTTATGCAAATACTGCGGCATTCCTCGCAGAAGTTGCAAGCGATACGATATTAAAGGGCGGCTCTAATGAAAAGTACCTCACATTCGCTGAGACTCAGATGAACTACTCACTCGGCGATAACCCCGATAATTTCAGCTATCTCATAGGCTATGGCGACAATTACCCGCAGAATCCTCATCACAGAACTGCTCACGGCTCATGGAAGAACGATGTAAAGGTACCTTCAAATACACGTCATATTCTCTATGGAGGCCTTGTAGGCGGTCCTGACAGAAAAGGCACTTATGTCGATGACAGAAATACATATGTTTACACCGAGGTAGCTACTGATTACAATGCCGGCTTCACAGCCATGCTCTGTAAAATGGTAGACAAGTACGGCGGCACTGTTGACCCGAACTTCCCGCCCAAGGAAAAGCATGACGCCCCCGAATTCTATGTTGAGGCTCTCGGCAAGGAGTCTTCAAGCAGCGGTATCACTCTCAGCTTCAAGGTAACTAACCACTCCGCATGGCCTGCAAGAGTTCAGGATAACATCTCCTTCCGTTACTACATGGACCTCAGCGAAGTCATCGCAGCCGGCAAGAATCCTGAGGATATCGTTATCCGCTGTGACCGTGACCAGTCACAAATGTACTCAGGCAGCGGCGTTAAAGCTGCTGAGATATCAAAGCCCAAGAAGTACGACGGCAATATCTACTACATCGAAGTAAACCTCCCCGACGGCAGAGCTGTTCTTCCTATTTCAGAGGGCAGACAGCAGTGTGAGATACTCCTTGCTATCGTAATGCCTGACTACGGCTCAGGCTGGGACGCTACAAACGATTTCTCAAACAAGGATATACTCGGCGGTAAAACTGCCGCTTCTGAGGACGGAACTGTCAAGGGTATAATCACTCCTTACGTTCCTGTATATGTAAACGGCAAGCTCTACTACGGCTATGAGCCCGACGGCACATACGCTGACGGGCTCGGCGGAACAGCAGAAACTGATCAGCCTAAGGTAACAACAACCACAACAAAGCCCAAGACTACAACTACTACTTCAAAGGTAACAACTACCACAACTACAACATCTTCGTCCGGTGAATCGGATAAAAACGGCACTGTGATCGGTGATGCAAATCTCGATAACAGAGTAACTGTTGCTGATGCTGTTGCTATTCTCCAGTTCCTCGGAAACAAGGATAAGTATAAGCTTGATGCTGTTGGAAAGGCAAACGCCGATGTTTACAACAGAGGCGACGGCATTACTGGTATGGACGCAGTTACTATCCAGTACGTGGATTCCGGCAAATATAAGGAGACTGACCTCCCGATAATGCCCGACTAAGGATAAATAGATAATAGCCATAGAGTATTTTCTATGGCTATTTCTTAAATCAGTAATACAGCGCATAACCGTCCGCAGAGGAGCTCTGGACCAGTTTTATCTGCTTTGTAATGATATCCGGATCATCTATCCATTCATCTATACCCGATTCCCCTGCCCATTTGTCGTCTTTTCCGACTTTATATGCCGCAAGTCCGGCTACAAGAGAAACTTTCCCGTCGGCGGTAAGAGCTTCCCATTCGCGAAGAGTACGTTCAAACGGACAGCATTCGTTTTTGAAGCCGTAGTAAATCTGCGGAACGATATAATCGCAGTATCCGCCCTTACTCCATAGTTCTACATCGGCAAATTGCTTTTCACGGTCAGATGTGATGTTTCCCTGAGGGCTGATACCAAATCTGATGTGGCTTCCGTGATTTTTCACCGTCTCATACAAAGACTTGACGTATGTGCTGACTATGTCTCTGCGCCACTGTGCAAGGTCTGAGCTTCCACTTGCTTCAAACTCAGCACGATCAAAGTCTTCGTCAGTGGTCGGGTAGAAATAATCGTCGATATGAATGCCGTCAAGGTCGTATTTCGTTAGCAGTTCATCTGCCGCATCGCATATGAGCTTTCGGACTTCTTCGTGATTCGGAACGAGATACCAGCGGTCGCCAACAAGCTTTATATAGCCTTTTTCCGGCTGCTTAGTCCATTGTTTAGTGATGAATGAATCAGGAATACTCTCCATTTGAGCTTCCGTTTGGCATCTGAGCGGATTGAGCCACCCATGAACTGATATCCCCCGCTGATGTGCCTCGTCGAGAAATATCTCAAGAGGGTCATATCCGCCGTCATAGCTTTCGCCGCGCGGAAACAGCTCTGAGACATAGTATGCATCACCATTAGGGTGTGCATGATAGTACACTGTGTTTACTCCCTGCGCTGCTGAATCATCAAGAAAAGCTGATATGCTGCTGCGGTATTCATCTTCGCTTTTGCCTTTCAGAAGCTCATCAAAACGCATATACGGCAGCCATATCCCGACCTGTTTCGTATAGTTCAAAGGCACGTAACCGCTCTCTTCTGCATATTGACGGCAGCTTTCCGGATAATACGATAATTCCTCTGAATCCTCACTGTCCGGCTGAGCACAGCCAGTCAAAAAGAATATCATCATTATAATTATAACTGCTTTTTTCATCTTGTCCCTCCCGAGAAATTATATGCGGACAGAACAAGAATTATTTCAAATACACATCGAAAGGACTGATGTCATGCTGAAAAAAATAACACCGGTTATACTGGCAGCTTTACTGCTCGCCGCCGCAGTTTCCTGCAAAAAAGATGAGGACTCCCACAAAGTCACTGCTGAAAATGAACTCACTGCCGAATTCCTTGATGTCGGCAAAGCTGACGCTATAATACTTACGACTTCGGCGAGCACAGTCGTCATAGACTGCGGAGAAAAAGGCGACGGAAAGGAAGTCGTGAAGTATCTCGAGGACAAAGAAATCACATCTGTTGATTATCTTATAATAACTCATTACGATAAAGACCACGTAGGTGGAGCTTCAAAGCTCATAAAAAGCCTCGATGTTAAGAATGTTCTCGCTCCTGATTATGAAGCCGAAAGCGATGAAGTAGATAAATACAAAAAAGCGCTCAGCGAGAAAAATATCGAGCCTAAACTTCTTACCGAAGATATAAGTTTTACTCTTGACGGCGTAGAATATACTGTTGATGCTCCTGACAAAAAAGACTATGGTGCGGATAATGACAACGATTTTTCCCTTGTGACAAAAGTCAAGCACGGTGACAATACGCTCCTCTTTACCGGAGACGCAATGGACACACGGCTTAGCGAGATAATGGATATCGGACACTGCACACTTCTTAAAGTCCCGTACCACGGCAGAAAGCTCGATAAGATAAGTGAGTTTCTTGATGCCGTATCGCCTGAATGCGCAGTTGTGTGTACATCTCAGGACGAATTCTCCGGAGCAGTGCAGAAGCTCCTAAACAAGAACAATATAACCTATTACGCTACCTGTTTTAATGGTAACATATCCGCAGTAAGCGACGGTTCCAAAATAACCGTAACTGCCGAAAAAGGCAGCTAAAACTAAACCTCCCTTTCATGGGAGGTTTTATTCTGAAAATAAAAATACCTCACAGATATCTGTGAGGCTTGGCGCGGATTGAGAGATTTGAACTCTCGCGCCGGTTTCCCGACCTACTCCCTTAGCAGGGGAGCCCCTTCACCACTTGGGTAAATCCGCAAACCAGCGCATAGCGCTGATAAAAATATGGCGGAGAGGGTGGGATTCGAACCCACGTGACCGTTAAGTCAAACGGTTTTCAAGACCGCCTCGTTATGACCGCTTCGATACCTCTCCATTTTTATTTTGAATCACTCTCGCGATTCAGCTTTATTATTATATCATAATGAGCATAGTTTGTCAAGAAAAAATGGAATATTTTTAAAACAAGAAACTTTCAACATTTTTGTGCATTATGCTAAAAGAAAAATTTTTCTCTAAACTATTTACAAATCATGAATGATATGATAAAATAATAACAGTCTTTATGTTTCGTTATAAAAAGGAGATTTTAATGATTCATTTTCTGTTAGGCGCTCTCATAGGCTACTGCTTCGGAAATATCAATTCAGCTTACATCATTGCCCGTATCCGCGGATTTGATATAAGGAAGCAAGGCTCCGGCAACGCAGGAGCTTCAAATGTTGCCATTGTCATCGGAAAAAAAGCAGCCGTATTCACTGCGCTTTTTGATATATTCAAGTCTGTTGCAGCTAATTTTATAGTATTTGCATTATTTCCCGAGCTCCCCTGCTCGCATATCCTCGGCGGTGCATTCTGCATTATCGGTCATATATTTCCTGTGATTATGGGATTCCGCGGCGGAAAGGGTCTTGCCTGCCTCGGCGGACTTGTCCTCGCTTATGACCCGTTGAAATTCCTGCTTCTGCTCGTAATCGAGGTAGTCATCGCACTCGCTCTTGATTACATCTGCATTATCCCGACAACGGGTTCGCTGCTCCTAATGACCATATACGCTCTTTCGACCGGTGACCCTATCGGAACTTTTATCCTCGCGGTCATTGCGGTGATAATAATGATAAAACACCAGCAGAATTTTCTCCGCATTATGTCTGATACGGAAGCACACATCAGCTTCCTCTGGAACAAGGATAAGGAGATCGGACGCATCAGACGCAATTCCAACACGTGAAATCAGTTCAGACAGATTTCCATATATACAAATAATTCAATGCCCCAAAGACGTTACAACGCTTTGGGGCAAAATTTTTCTGTGATTTTTACTCGTGTCTTAGATATCTTGAAGTTTTCTTCTTTTTCTTCTTTTCGTACATCAGCTCGTCAGCCTGCGTGATGAGCGAGAAAAGCATCAGATCGGAAGTCACCTTTGCAACTATCGTACCTATACTTGCTGCAAGCTCATAGGGCTTGTTGATGACCTGATTCGTCCTTTCAAGCTCGTGTTTGAAGTTCATTTCAAGAAGCTGTGCGTCATTTTCGGAGTTGCTCGGTCCGAGGATTATAAACTCATCTCCGCCGAATCTTGCACAGATACGGTTCGCACCACAGCTGGTCTTGATAACGTTCGCGAGCCTCTGGAGTGCAAAATCGCCTTCCTTATGACCATATCCGTCATTGATTATTTTAAGTCCGTCCATATCAATGAATGAGATAAGGATATCTTTTCCCGAATCCTTGCAGCTCTTGAAAATATTATCTGCCGCACGTATAAATCCGTTTCGATTGTAGATATTGCAAAGCGGATCGTTGACGTAAAGCTTGTCAAGCTCGCTTATCATGCTGTTGAGGTTAAGGAGTTTTCTGATATTCTCGATAGAGTGACTGATATTTATCATCATGGTGTGGCACAGAAGGCTTCTTATCGGGAATTCGCTGTTTGCTATGATGTAGTATCCGAGAGTTACCTCACGGAAGTGGAGCGGAAGAAAATAGCTTATATTTCCTCCCCTGCCGTTGCGATATGGATACATATCTGAACTCTTAAAGCTTTCTATGGAAAGTCTCTTTCCGCAGTCAAAAATGAGTGGAGCGCTCATATATTGGGTATAACCGTCTATCTGCAGATCATATACGCGATCCTGCTTCCAGCCGTCACGGAAGGATTCGTCCCAGTTTGAACAAAGACATATGGCAAACTGCTCGCATTTAATTTGCCTGATGTATCTTGCGATAGCCTCCGAATTATCTTCAAAGCTTTCGGTCTCGGTGAGGTCTGTGGTCATACTGTTGAGTATGCCGATGTCCGTGCGGCAGCTGCTGAGAAGCTTGAAAACGTTCCTCTTATACTCAATAAGGTCCTCCTCGCTTGCAGACTTACAGCCGCAGCTTTCAGAGAATACGGGCGAAGCTTCAAGCGTATATGTTTTCTCGGCGTCTGCACCATTTATGACGTCAACAAGTACCTCGCACGCCTTGTAGCCGGCGGCTTCAAGCGGTCGGCTGACAGTCGTGAGAGCAGGATAGTGATGTCGGGCATTGAATGTATTGTCAAAGCCTGTGACTATCACATCGTTAGGGATAGAATACCCACGGCTATCAAGCTCATCAATGACAGCAAGAGCCATAGTATCATTCGCACAGATTATTGCGTCAGGAAGCTCTTTCTCAAAGTTGAGAAAGGATTCAACAGCACGTTTGCCGTCAACCGAACGGAATTCGCCGAAATAAACTCTTCTGATGTCGACAGGAAGGCGATGCTCTGCCATTACAGTAATAAATGCGTTGTATCTGTCTTCGGCTTCCGGATTTGCAAGCGGACCGGAAACATAATTCACCTTTTTGGCACCGTGCTTCTCGATAACATGGTGTACTATCGCCTTCATTGCAGTTGAATTATCTATCTTGATATTATGCATCTCAGGATAGTTCGCATCGTCGAGGACGACTGTCGGAAGCTTTGAAGCCTTTACTCGTTTTATGATATTCTCTTTTTCGACAGGATCGCTGATAGTATTAGTAAGAAGAATAACACCGTCTAACTTGTCGTAATTCACGAGCTTGTATATATTATACTCGCCCAGATCGTACTTGCTGTTCGATATTACACCGCCAAATGCGGCAAAACACGAGATATTAACATTTTTCTCCTTCGCACAGGAGGCGATACCCTCAATTATGCTGTTCTGATATTCCTCATCTATACCCGCAACAATAAGTGCGAGTTCGATCGGTCGGTTCAAATCTGCTCACCTTCTATCTGTCTATCTGTTCTGTTAAATACAAGACGATTTCTCCTATTTGTATATACACACATTTTCTTCATTATACTATATTTCGTCATATCTGTCAATACTTTATTCACTATAATTTTCATTTGAAGTCTATATAGTTTAGCAAAAATGCTGATCGTGTTTGGACTGCATTATATGCTCTGAAACTTGATTTTTTTTTTGTAATAATGTATAATATAAAACGGTATTATACTGTATTCCACTCTGAATGGAGCTTCTGATATGAATAAGATATTCTGCATGATAGGAAAAAGTTCTTCCGGAAAGGACAGCATTTACAAGGCAGTCCTTGAAAGGCTTCCGCTTGAACCTCTTGTTATATATACGACTCGCCCCATGCGTGAGCATGAAACTGACGGCAAGGAGTACCACTTCACCGATAACGCCGGATTTGAACGTATGCGCTCTGAGGGAAAGGTTATTGAAAGCCGTACATATCATACTGTCCACGGCGAATGGACATATTTCACCTCCGGAGATTCAATAGACCTCAGCCTGCACAATTATGCTGTCATAGGTACTCTTGAATCGTTTATCCCGATACGTGACCACTATGGAGCAGAAAGCGTTATTCCTGTCTATATCGAAGTCGAGGACGGCGAACGTCTCGCCCGTGCTCTCGCGCGTGAACGTCAGGAAGAAAAGCCTAAGTATGCCGAGCTCTGCCGACGTTTTTTAGCTGATTCAGAAGACTTTTCAGAAGAAAAGCTCGAATCTGCCGGAATAACAAGAAGATTCAGCAATAACGGCTCATTCACGGAATGTGTCGAGGAAGTCACTGAATATATAAAGAGTCTGCTTTGAGCCCGATATACCATGTAAGAAAGGAGCGTCGACGTGACAAGACGATTACTCGATAAGCTGGCTATAATACTTATATGCGGAGTCGGATTCTCACTATCAGAAAGTCTGATAGTGCCTGTCGCAGGGCTCCTTTCACTGATTTCTGCATCATCGCTAAACCAGCTTTTCTCTGGAAAAAAAATATCTTTCATTCCCCTGCTGATATATTCATGTGCCTGTATATTTGCTCCTCAGCTTTTGTGCGGAATGCCGCTGATACTTTACGACTCGCTGCGTGAAAAGAAATTGTGGGCAGCTGCTCCTATGGCGGCAGTTATATTTAATATACAGACGCTAAAGCCGATTCAGCTTATCTGCATTTTCACAGGCAGCTTCACTGCTTTTGTGATATTCAAACGTATAAGCACTCTTGAGGAACGCGTCGAGCACCTGCGTTCGCTGCGTGACGATGCTGCTGAGATGAATCTGCAGCTCGGCGACCGCAACAGGCAGCTCGCAGAAGCTCAGGATAACGAGGTTCGGCTTGCTACTCTCCGCGAGCGTAACCGCATTGCCCGCGAGATACATGACAATGTCGGACATATGCTTACGCGCTCGCTTTTGCAGTCCGGAGCCCTGATAGTCATAAACAAGGACGAGCAGCTCCGTGAGCCGCTTGAAAGCCTGCGCTCAACTCTTGATTCTGCTATGACCAGTATACGTCAGAGCGTCCATGACCTCCACGACGAGTCCGTCGACCTGAGAAAAATAATCGAGGACAGCGCCAATTCGGTACGTGAAAAGTTTGATGTCAGCATAGTGTATGATATGCACGATGATGCTCCGGCGAAAATAAAACTATGTATTGCCGGTATCGTTAAAGAGTCGCTCTCAAACGCGGTAAAGCATTCAAACGGCGACAAGATACACATCATTGTCCGTGAACATCCCGGATTTTACCAGCTTTCCGTAAAGGATAACGGCAGTTCCGGTGCCATCAACGAGACAGGTATAGGTCTT
>JAEEGL017176413.1_pt1 | contig 18837 bp, 11 predicted proteins | sample 9134231 | NCBI WGS metagenome assembly JAEEGL01 (sample SAMN16246548, study PRJNA631951) | gut metagenome | biome: gut microbiome; feature: rumen; material: fiber-attached | host: Bos | place: Iran: Karaj | collected 2018-10 | reverse complement strand
TTGGGCCCAATCCCCAATCCCCAATCCCCAATCCCCAATCCCCAATCCCCCAAAAAAATATAATAAATAAATCCTCATTCTCTCCATATTTAAACAATAATTATATATTTAATTTTTTTAATTAATTTATTAATCTTTTATTTAATGAATATAAAATTGGGGGAATTCATAATTTTATAATTTTTTTATTAAACAATAAAATTTATATCAGAGGGGTTAGGATTTTAAATGAATAATACCCACAATTCGGCTTCTAATGAAACAAATAAAAAAATTTTATAATTTCAAAATTTTTTTCAAAAAAAATTTTTCTTAGTTTTTTTAAATTGAGCAAATTCAGGATAAAGTGATAAACATTATTTATTTGAATAATGTGGTTGTAAAAAAAGATTTAATATTATAATATTATAATAATTTTTCATAACTTGATAGATAGATAATTTTACAAGGAATTTATATTATTGTTACGTTTGATGTTTCAGAGGATTTCATGTTTCAATTTTTTATTTTGAAACTAGAGATAAAATTCATTAGTTAGTTAATTAAAATTGTGAAAAAAGATAAAATTTTAAAAATGAATAAATCATTAATATTAATTGTTTTTTTAATAACATATTCAATATGTGATGATGATTGTACATCATTATCAACAGAGACATCATGTACAGCAAAATCAGGATGTAAATGGACAGCAGGAATAACATGTACAGGAGATGATTCTTGTAGTTCAAAAACAACATCTGAAACTGAATGCACAGGAACAAAATATACTCCAAAAATAAAATGTACTTATACAGCAGCTTCAGCAGCAACATGTAGTGGAAACACTGTGTGTACCCAAGTTACTTCTTTGGATACTGCTGCTACTTGTGAAGGAACAAAATATGGAGGAACTGCTTGTACCTATGTTTCAGAAACTCCAGCATGTACTGGAGCAACTGAATGTACTTCTATTACTGGTTCAGATTTAGAATCAGCAACAAAATGTGAATCAACATATTTTGAACAAACTGCTTGTGAATATAAAGCTGGAACTCCTGCTACTTGTACTGGAGGAACTGGCTCTGAATGTACTCTTACTTCATCAGATTTAACTACATCAACAAAATGTGAAGTAACTACTTATAATGGGGACCAAACAAGTTGTGTTTATTCTATTGGTACTTGTGCAGCTGAGAGTGGTGGTAATAACAATGGTAATACCAAAGATAATAAAAGCAGATTTATAAATTTTTCTCTTCTTTTTTCTTTTTTATATTTATTATTTTAAATAAAGGAATTATTTTTCTTTAATTGATTTCTTTTAATTTTGGTAATACTTATTTAATATTTTTATTAATTCGTTTTGAATAATATCGTTAAAAGTTTAAATAACATTTACAATACTTATAAAATATTTAAATATACCTTGAAATTTGGTAATCAGTAGAAGTTCTAAAATGAAAAATATAATATAAGGATGTTATTTTTATGAACATAAATTGACAAACATATTTTAGAATATTATTAATCTCATAAATAAATTTATATATTTTTTATTCATAAAAAGATTCATATATTTTATTCGCAACAAACACCTGTTTGAAACTCGTCCACGAATTTGTTCCCCTGATTCATCAAAAAATTGCACTACAAAAGTTTTCACTCCTAATCTTAATTTAAAATCAATTACCTTTCTTATTCCGATAAATTCTATTTCTTTTTGTTTTAAGACATTTTTTTTTGATGTTTTACTATACCAGTGAAAAGATGATTTAATTTTAAGATTGAGAAATAAAATAATTATTTTTGAAATATTTAAAATGATTGAAAATTTTTTAAAAGCCTTTTAAAAATTAATTTTTAAAATTCTATTTTCCAAATAAATTATTTAAATTTTATTTTTTCAATTTAATTATTATTAAAATATTTATTTTTTTTCATGATAATAACATGTTATTTATTCTTTTATCCCTCTCTCCTCAACTTCATAAAAGAATAACATTTTTTATTTACCTAAAATTAATAGTTTTATATAAATTATATATATATTTTCTTTGCATTTTTATTTTGTGAAATAATCGAACATTTTTGGAAAAATTTTTCTTAAATTCCCTATTTCCCAACATGAAAATAAAAAATAAATAATTATTTCCCTCATACCTTTAAAAATTGTATGAAAATTACATTTAGTAAAATTATTTGCGATTATTTAATGAAAAGTTTGAATTAATAAAATAATTGATTATAAAAATTTTTTTAGAAAATTATTAAATTAAATTAATTTGATAATTCGAAAAAATTAATTACCTATAATACTTATTTTATTATTAATGTTAATTAATTTATAAAAAAAATGCAAAAGCAAAGATCATTAAATACATCAGTAAATAATTCTCAACTTTCAGCAAAATCAAAAGGATTTAAAAAATTAAGAAGATTAGATACTTATATAAATTTAAGAAGAGAACAATTAGGTTTAGATACCCCAATGATAGAATACGGAAAGCAATATGAAAAAAGTTTTAGAAGGAAAACAAGATCAAAAACAGTTAAAGTAAATAAAAATAAAAATAATCAAAAACCAATAAAACAAAATTCAATTAATTCTACTGAAAAAAATAAACCCAAAAGATCAGTTAAATTTGATGATGAGAAAGAATTAGAAATGTTTAAAAAATTAAATGATGCTAAAAGTGGAGAAGTTGATATTTCTTTTGAAGAAAGTAGTGTTGAAAATTCTGTTGATAAAGAAAAATTGAACAATATCAATAAATTATCAGATGAAGAAAAAAATAAAATTATTTTAAATGGTATCGAAAAATTATCTGAAGAAGAAAAAAATGATATTATTTTAAAAGGTATTGAAAAATTATCTGAAGAAGAAAAAAATAATATTATTTTAAAAGGTATTGAAGATTTACCTAAAGAAGAAAAAGAAAATATTATTATGAAAGGATTTGAAGATTTATCTGATGATGAAAAAGAAAATATTATTTTAAAAGGAATTAAAGATTTATCAAAAAATGAAAAAGAAAAAATTATTGTTAAAGGAATTAATAGTTTACCTCAAGAAGAAAAAGAAAATATCATTGTAAAAGGTATTCAGAATTTATCAGAAAAAGAAAAAGATAATTTACAATTAAAAGGATTAGATAATTTATCTGAAAATGAAAAAGAAAGTATTTTAAATAATTTAAAAGATTTACCTGAAGATATTAAAAATAAATTTTTAAACAATGGTTTAGATTCTTTAAATGAAAACGAAAAACAAATTTTAAATAATGCTCTAAATAATAATTTATCAGAAAAAGAAAAAAAAAAATTATATATTAATGGATATGACACTTTATCTGAAAATGAAAAAAAAAAAATATTAATTAATGGTTATGATAATTTATCAGAAAAAGAAAAGAATAAAGTATTAGTTAAAGGCTTTGAAGAATTACCTGATGAAGAAAAAAAGAATATAATAATTAATGGATTTAATAAATTACCTGAAAATGAGAAAAACAAAATATTATTAAATGGGTTTAATAAATTACCTCCAAAAGAAAAAAATAAAATATTATTAAAAGGGTTTAATAAATTACCTCAAAAAGAAAAAAATAAAATATTATTAAAAGGATATGAAACTTTATCAGAAAAAGAAAAAAATAAAATATTATTAAAAGGATATGAAAAATATGAAAATGATAAAAAAAATGAAGAATTATTACAAAAAGATTATAATATAGTTCAAACTGTGAATGGAAAATTAAAAAATGGATTATCAGAAAAAGAAATAGAAGAATGGAATAAATTAAGAAGAATACCAAAATGGAAATTAAAATGTATGGAATATTTTCATATTAGTGAAAATCAATATGATGAAAGTAAAAAAAGAATTGATAATCCTCATTTCAGATGTTGTAGTATGAATTTAAATAATGATTATACTACTAATATTCATAATAAAATTTATGGTCCATATACAATAAGAGGAATGAATGATTATAACAATAATATTAAATTATTTCCTCTTTATAGATTTGCAAAACAAATTGAAGAAAATACAAGTCCACTTCCAAAAAATTAATTTATATATATTATGAAATAAGTACGTTTTTTAAAACTTGAGTTATTTATTTAATTAATGATAATTATTATTTATTTTTTTTGGAAATTGTAATTAAATTTTCATTTGATTTTAAAATAAATATAATTAATTTTCAATGGAAGAATATAAAGGAATATATTATGGGGAAAAAAAAGAACAAAGATTTTTTGAAGGAGGAGCACATTTTAGATATAAAGATTTATATAAGATATTAATAATTTTAGGAGGAGAAATTCAAGAAAAAAATAGAAGAAATTCTAATTCAAATGATTTAAATTCTAAATCGAATTTCAGTGATAAATTAAATATTCAGAAAGGACAATCAAGAAATTTAAATAAATTTAATTATGTTAATAACCCAAACACAAAAGTTTCTAATAATTCACTCTTTTCTAATTGTAAAAATGAATGTAAACCTTTTCTATTTCAGAAAATGAATTTAAAAAAATCAAGTAATAACTTAAGTAAAAACGATAATCAAAGAGTTAATTCAAATATTAAACTAAGAAACTTTACTTTTGAAAGAATATCTAGTAAAAGTTCAAATAAAAATGAAGTAATTAAAAATTCTTCTTCAAATAAAAATAAAAACATACAAAATTTAAAATTAAATAATATTACATCAAATAGAAATATAATTTTAAACAACCATCATACAATCAATATTTCAAATAATAATAAATTGTTTAATTACCAACTAAATAATAATAAAGCAATAAATAATATGAATACAATATATAGTAATACCAATTATTTTGATAATTATCTTTTAAATAATAATAATAATCCTAGTAATAAACGTTCCAGAAATAATTATCAACATCATACTGGTCATGTTAAATCAATAGATTTAAAAAATAAATTTGGATTAGCTAATGCAAAGAGTTCTGAAGGAATTAATTTTAATAAAACAATAAATCAAACACATAAATCAGATAAAAATAATTCAGAAATTGTTAATATTGTTAAAAAGAAAAATGAACATTATGTTATTATTCCTAGGAAAGATAATATAAAAAATAATTCAGGTAATTTTAATTTAGGATTTACCCTTTTTAATTACAATAAAAATAATTTCAAAAAAAATTTAAGTTCTATATATAAATAACAAATAAATAAATATATAAAATTAATGTTTAATAAATTTTTATAAAATTTAAAATCCTTTAATTTAAATTACAATGATTGTTTTATTCTTTCAACTTCAGAATGATATAAATCATGACTTAATAACAAAGCTCCTAACTCTTTATTTTGAGATATGATTTTATTTAATTCTTCTTCATTATCACTATCTATAGGAATATTTCTGTTTCTTAATTGTAGTTTTTTTCTATTTGAATTAATTGGAGGTAATTTTTTTAGATTATTTTTATTTATACCTTGTTCAGTTTTCATTCTATTATCATTAATGTTTTCCTTCATATTGTTTTTATTTTCTAAAGATATATTTAATTCATTCTTTTTTTGTTTTGTTTTCTTAACTTCAGATTTATTTAATTGTTTGGTATCAGATAATTTCTTTGTTTTAATATCTTTATCTATTTTTTGTACAGATTTACAATAATCAAATTTTTTTTCCAATTTTTTATGTTCAAGCTCCCATTGAGGAGATCCAACATTACTTCCTAAACTTGTTGGATATCTATAATTACTGTTTTTTAAATTTTCTTGATATTCTTTTAAAGTATGTGGTTTATATCTTATTTTTTTTAGTTTAGTTAAATTACCATTATTATTCTTATTATTACTATTATCCTGATTATTTATAATATTATTATTAATATTATTATTACTATTATTTAAATTATTATTAAATAAATTATTATTGATGATGGGTAAATTTTGATTTATTATATTTGGAATTAATTGATTTTGTGAATTATTATTTAAATTATTATATGAATTATATAATTGAATCTGAGGCATATTGACACTAGTATTCATATTATTCATGGAATTTAAATTTATTTGATTTTGATTATTTTTATTTGGAGTATTATTATTATAATAAGGAATTTGAGTCATAAAATCCCTAGTTGAATTATTATTGTTATTATTAGTCATATTTGATGAATTTAATTTTGATTGATCTAAGTCTCTTTTAGATTTATTTTTTCTTAAATTTTTTTTTAATAATTCTTTTTGCTTTTTTATTAAAGGTTCCAATAACTTTTTTTTCTCTTCATAATATGAATTTTGATTTCCTCTAATTAGATATGGATGTTTTAAATTAAATATCCTATTTGTTAGTTTCCTATTTAATTTATCATAAAATTTGTTTGCCTCTTTATTTAAAATATCCATTTGTTGGTGGGTTACATTAAAAGAATCATCACTTAAAGAACAAGAAATTATATCACTTTCATTTAAATTTTTTGGAATAATTTTCTTTTTTTTTTCTATCTTTATTTGAGAAGTTTCATAATTTTTTTCTTCATTATTATTTTTATTTTCATTATTTAAACTAACATTATTTTGAAGATTATTATCTTCTTTGATTTCTTCTTTATAATTATTTAATGAATTATTATTTATATCATTTTCTCTTTGCTTATTTATACTTTGATTTATTGTAATGTTATTATTTGAGTTTTTATTATTTAAAATCTTATTTTTAATATTATTTTTATCAATATTTGAATTATTACTTTTATTCATATTATTTAAATTAATTTTTTTTTTTTGCTCATTACTATTTTCTCTTTGAGTAATACTTTTATTTAAATTAACACTATCATTTACATTAATATTATTGTTTTGATTAATTACATTTCTTTCAGTAATACTTTTATTATTAATATTTTCATTTGCATTAAAAGTGTTAATTTCAGTTTCATTTATATTATTTTCTTTTTCTATTATTTCTTCGGGTAATCCTTGATAACTATTTTTTATATATGGATTTGGAATTTTCATAATAGGTTTCTGAGAAAATTTATTATATAATAGAAATTCTTGATTATCTTTTGTGGGCTTCACCTCAAAATTATTATAACTTTTATTTTTTTTTTTCTTTGATTTATCATTGATGCTTTCGTTGTTATAATTTTTTTCATCTTCAATATAATTATTATCTTTATTATTATTTGAACTTTTTATCAATTCATTTTCATTATCCAATTCAATATCATTTACATCCCGACTTCCTTCCCAATTAGGTAAAATTTCAAAATTTATTCCATTTCCTGTTGTTTCTCCTACATCTTGTTCTGGAATTATTGTTGGAAGTGGATTATTTAACTTTGATTCTTCTTCTTTTTCCTTTTTACCTTTTATATATTCTAATCTTTCTTTAAAGATTCTCACATATGAATTTACTGTTTTCATTTTTATTATTATTTTTAATTAATTATTCAAAATTAATGTTTGAGTAATGGATTTAATAAAAACAAATTAATTTTTTATCCAATCATAAAACTTAAAAAATGAAATATATTCTTTTCAAATTTTAAATCAATTCAATAAAAGAAATATGTAATATTTTTATTTAAAAAAAATTATCAAACCTATAAACAAAATTAATTTTGTTTTTGTTTCAATTTTTAAAATAAATTAATATTATAAAAAAATGAGTCAACAAAAATTTAATCAATTTTATGAACAAATTTTAGAAGAAGAAAATAAAGCAAGAGCAGAAATTGAAAAAGAAAATAGAAACAAGTAAATTATAAATAAATAAAAAATAAAATAGAAAGAGAGAAGAAGAAGAAAGAAAAGAAAAAGCAAAACAAGAATTATTACAATATGAAGCAGAATTAAGAGAAGAATTAAATCAAAAGAAAAAAGAAGTATAATTATAATTAATAAAATATATATTTTTAATAGGTTGATGCAACAAAAGAAGATTTAAAAAAAGCAGAAGATGAAGAACTTCAAGAAATAGAAAATATAAAAAATCTTGTTGAAGAAAGAAAATCTAATATTATTGATTTTATTATTAATAATATTACTCAAGTTGATTTATCTTTTCCTGAAAGTGTTAAAAAAAGATTTAAAAAGAAAAAGAAAAAAAATAATTAAATAGTTAAAACCAATTGAGTATTAATTATTTAAAAAAATTAAAAAAAATATATTTATTTTTTATCATATAAATAAAATATATTTTTTTATTGATTTTTTTTTAAATGAAATTAAAGAAATCCATTAAACAATTAAAACCTAATTTATTTATATTAAAAAAGAAAAAGAGAATAAAAATTTAAATTTATTTTTATCGTTTAAAAAAACATTATTTTTTCTGACTTTTAAACTTTTTTTCTTTTTTTCTTCAATGCCTCTTCTCTAATTTTTTGCAACAACTTCTTTTTATTATTACTCAACATCTGTTCTCTTAATTTCAAATCATTTTCACTTAATTTAGCTTTATCATTTTTCTTATCTTTGTCATTATTTAAATTACCATCATTATTATTAATTTCTTCATCTTCTTCATAAACATAATTTCCTTTATCATCAACTTCATAAAATGGACTTAAATGAAAAGGTAATTTTTTACCAGGAGCATAATCACTAACAGGTAAAATTTTAATTTTATTCACACAATCAAAAATCCATTGAGGTTGAACATATTCTTTATTTTCTTTAAATATTATATTTTCAATAGGTCTATCAGTAATATAATGTGTTATTCTTTCATCATTTTCATTAAAAGGGGAATTATCTGAATCATCACCATATAATCCTCCACAAGATGAAATTATCATTTCGAATATTTCTCTTGGAATTTCTCTTCCTATATAAAATATATAGTTTTTAAATAAATTTTTTAATTTTTTATTTTCTTCTTCTTTCTTTGATATTTTCTTCCATTCTTCACTTTGGATATTTATTTCTTCTTTTGTATTAATATTGTCTTTTAAATTTATTTTCTCTTGAAATTGTTTTATATTTAATGAATTAAAACCAAAAAATGGAATGTCTATATTTTCTTCTGGTGGAGGATAATTTAATCCTATATCTTTATATAATTTAAAATTAACAAATTTCATTAATGTTATATATAATTCTAGAAAATCCATCATAATTTCATAATCTATTTCATAAGTTAATTTTTGAGGATGATTAAAAGGTGCAAGCCAAGTTATTGGTTGACCTAAAATTTCTACATTTAAATATATTCCTTTTATTGAAATAAAACCTTTTTTAAAATTTTGTGCTATTGAAATATATAAATAAAATTCTCTTAAAAGTTTTTGTGACATTAAAACTTTTTCAGGCGAAATTTTTAATAAATCATATTTTGGAAGATTTGAAAAAATTCCTATTAAACACAATGCATCATCTAAATCATTTAATGCATCTGAAAATTTTGGATATCTTTCTTTTATTATATGATCTAATGAATATTTTGGTTTATTTTCTATTAATTTTTTTTCATCAAATTTTTCATTTTTTTTCCTTGCTTTTGTTATTTTTTTTGAATAAGCTTTTATTTCTCTGAATTTATTTATTAATTTTTCATTTGCTAAAAATCTAATGTCTTTTAAGGAATAATATGTTTTATTTACTCCTTTGAAATATCTATTTGGTTCTTTTGGAAAAATTCCTTTTAAAATACATAATCTTCTAAATTCATTTAATTTTAATTGAAGCTTTCTTAATGCTTGAGTTCTTGTGATAAATCTTGCTGCTGCTCCTTTTTTTATTTTCTTTTTAAATCTTTTACCCATTGAGTAAATAATTAATTCAATTAATTATTATTATATAATGATAAAAAATTAAATTAATTTAATTTATATAATTTATCTTTTATTTAACAAACATTATTTATATTACTATAATAGGAAAACTATATATTTTCCCTTTGAGATAATCTAATTCCTTCTTTAAATGCTTTATCTCCTTTCCTAATTTTATTATAATGAGATGTATAAGCTCCTTGTTTTCCATAATAAATAAAACTATCTAAACTTTTATAATATTTCACAACTATTTTATTCAAATTTGAATCAAGATCATTAATCCATTTATTTGGATTAGGTCCAATTTTATTTATATCAATCCTATCACTTTTTTTTTCCATCAATAATTCCCTATTTAAATCATTTTTAATTGTTTTTGTAAATATTTCACCAAAATTTTTAAAATTTTTTTTATAATTTTTAGGTTTGAAAACATCTACATAATTTTTATAATATTCTTTAATATTACTTTTTAATCCTATCATTGGTTTTTTTTCAATAAATAAATTATTACTTTGAATAAATGAAGGTCTTAAAAATTCATTTGAAAAAGAAATTTGTTTATCATTAAATCTAATTTTAGGTTCATAATATTCTGAATTTTCATAATCATATATATCTTCATTTAATTTTACTAACTTTTCTTTTTGTCTTAATTCTCTTGGTTGTTCGAAATATTCTTCATTTTTTGTTTTTAATTTTATTGATGCTTCTTTGTCATTGTCTTCTGTTTTTATTGTTGATATTTGATAACTTAATGTTGATGATTGTGTTTTATTTTTATTATATAATAATTCACTTTCTGGTCTTAAAAATAATTTTTTACTTATTTTTTTATTTTTCATATATTTTTCATAAAACTCTTTTTCACTTTCCATGGATGATTTATTTAAAGATTTATTTATTGTTTTTGAATTATTATATCTTAAATTATCATTTCTAACAGTTGATGATACAGATAAAAATTTTTTAATGTTTTTTTGGTTTGATTTTAATTTTTGATTTTCTAATAATTCTTTATATTTTTGAATAAAAAAATCTGGAGTTTCATTTCTTATAACAACTGGATTTTTATGATTTATATGAAAATAAGTAGTGTTTGTTGAAATTTCTTCATTTTTTTGTTTTTGTTTTTTTAAAAGAAATTCTTTTCTTCTTCTTTCTTCATTTTTTCTAAATATTTTTTCTGCTTTAATAGGGATTATATCATATGTTTCTAAATAAATATCATTTTCATCTATTTTATCAATTAATTCATGATCAGTTAATGTTTCTAAAGTATGAATTCTTTTTTTCATTACATTTGTTTTAAACTTTTTTAATCTTATTTCTTTAAATATTTTTGGGTATTTCTTCATTATAGTTTTTAACTGATTTTTTATTAATAATTTATTTTTATAATTTAAATAAAAAAATATAAAATACTATTCTATATTCTATTGAATAATAAAATTTTAAAGAATTATTTTTTAATTAACAATTTTTAAGTAATTATCTTTTTAATTGAAAATAATTCACAATTTAATTTTTCAGTTTTTTTTAATAAAAAAAAATAAGAATATAAAATGAAAAATTTAAGTGCAATAAAACCAAATGAAGATGATTATTTTTTAATCTATCGTAAAAGGAAAAAAGGACTTCCAATTTCAATATATGAACAAGAAAATTTCCCACAAATAAATAGTCCAAAAAAAACAGAATCAATTAGTTTATTAAATAAAATTCCAAAATTAGACATTGATAAAATTAAATATCCTGCAGTATTTACTCACACTTCATATTTAATAGATAAAAAAGCAAAATATAAAGCGAAATATTTACACAAACAATATTTATTAAGTATAAAATATTTAAAATTTTTAAGTCAAGAAAACTTAACTGAAGATTTCTTAGACAAAATTGTTAAAATTGAATCATCTTCAAATAATGATAATGAAATAGCAGAAAGATTAGAAACAGATAAAAGTCAAACAAGACAAAAAATAAAAGAATTTTTATCTAATGCATCATTAAATGAAACAGTAAATACCTTAAGACAATTAGATAATATTCCAAATAGTGAAATAGAAAAATCTGCAAATTATATTATTGATACTTTAAATAATAAAAATAAATCTAACAATGAAATAGATGAAGAAAAACCTCCAAAATTAATTATTCATAATATTTTCTTTGAATGGGTCATAAAAAAAATAATTCATAAAATGGAAATTAGAAATCAATATAATCAAGTTATAACAGTTAAATATGTTATTAATTTATTAAATAATGAAGTTAGAACTTTAAAAACGAATATTATAAAATATGTAAATGAAAATGAAAAATTAAAAAGAAATCAAATTGAAAATGAAAATGAAGATTATTATTATGTTTCTTCCGAAGAAAATGGTGATGAAGAAATTGATAATAAAAGGACATATCTTTTAACAGATAGAATTAAATATCCAAATAAGAATAAAAAAATTAAAAAAATTGGATTAAATGATAATAAAATTAATGCTTTAAATGCTTATTCGAGAAATAATAATTTATCAGAAAGATTATTTAGTGAAGATAATGTAAAAGGAATTACATATAGTAATTTATTTGAAAACCAAAGTAAAAGTTCAATGAAAACTTTAAATAATAGAATGTCAAGTAAACAATATAAATTAAATCCTCTTTCAATTTCATCAAATATGTCAAATATAACAAGAAATATAAGGAGTAATATTAGTATTGGAACAATGACTGAAAGAACAGAAGATAAATATTTTAACCATTCAAATTCAAATAATAAATTAATATTTTCTAATAATAATATGAGTCAAACTACTGGAGATGATTATTCTGAAAGACCAAGTAATTTAATGTTTGAAGGATATAGAAGAGATATATCTATCGGAAAATCACCCATAATTCCAAATAAAAAAAGAGAAATAATTTCAAATATAAATAAAAATGAAGATATTATTTTGGAAAGAACTCTTGAAAATTTTAATGGAACTAAAAATTCTTTTGTAAATAATAACAATGATATATATAATATTAATAATACAAATGGTAATAATTTACCTAAAATTTATTATGAGAATAATACAAATAATAAATATAGTACAATAAATACTAATACAAATACTAATAGTTTACAAATGACAAAAAGAACTGATAAATTATTTTTTTCAGGGGGAAATACAGAAAGAGAAAAATATCATGAAATTATTAATTCAATTAATAATCAACATATAAGAAATAATACAGATAAAAATATTAATATTGAAAGTTATGAAATTAAAAGACCTCAATCAAGAAGTATGAAAAATAATAATAAAAATATGAAAAATTCAAGAAGTAGTGACTCTCAAAATAGAAAAAAAATAGCTTTTAAAGAAGAAAAAAATACATATTATAATAATAATAATGATGAATCAGATTTTGATAATGAAGAAGAAGAATCTGAAGAAGATGAAGAATATGAAGATGAAGAAAGTGAAGAAACAAATTCTAAAAAAGGTGTTTCATTATATTCAAAAGATTTTAGAGATGGAGAAAAAAAAAGAACTAAAAAAAGATTAAAAACAAATAAATCTCATAAATCTAAAAATGGTAGTATAAATTCAGATTCTTTTGAAAGAAATCCAAATAAAAAAAGAACAACAAGAAAAAGAAAAACAGAAAGAAAAAAAAATAATAATAATAATATAGAATATAAAGAAGAAGAAGATAAAAGAAATAGAATAAACAAAAATAACACAAATGAAAAAATATTAAATTTAAAAGAAGAAGATGAAAGAAGAGGAAAAAAACAAAATAACAAAAAAATCATTAATGATATATATAAAGAAGAAAATAAAACTATAAATATTAATAATAATAATAATAATAATAAAAATGAAAATAAAAAAAGATATTCAATAGAAAAAGAATATGAAGAAAGTAGAAGAAAATCAATATCAAAGATAAAGAAAAAAAAAGAAGAAGATTTAGAAGATAATTACAATCCATTAATTGGAGCAGGAAAATTAAAGGAAGAACAACAAAAATTAATGGAAGAAATAAAAAAAAGGGAAAAAGAAGATGAAATAAGAAGAATAGATGAAGAAAAAAGAAAAGAACAAGATAAGATTGATGAAGAAAAAAGATTAGAAAATGAAAAAAGAGTAAAAGAATTTGTACATAAACAACATAGATCAAGTTTAACTAAATATAATAATCCAGCTGCAAATTATACACAAAAATTAAATAATAGAAATAATTCAAATGATTTTCTTAAACAATTATTATTAAGAAATAATCCTAATTTTTTCAATAAAGATAAATTTGATGAAGAACAAGATGATAATGTTAATGAACACAAACAATATTATTATCAAAGAAAGAGTCTAATTGAAGAAGAAGATAATTCTCCTTCAAATATAAATAAAAATATAAGATATGAAATGGGAAGAGGAAGTAATCTAAATGAAAAATTAATATATGATTCTTCTTATTTATTTAATAAAAATGGAGGAGAACAAAAATTTCAATTAAGGAAAGAAGTTCTAGATATTTTAGAAGGAAAATATAAAAAAAATGTTGTTGAAGAAGAAATAAAACCTTCAAATGAATATAAATATTATAAAAAAAAGAAATTTGTTAGAGAAGTTAAAAAACCTCCAAAACCTAAAAAAAGATTAATGAATAAAATAAAAACTATTAAATTTGATGAAGAAAATGAAGAAGACGAAGAACTCAAAAAAAAATTAGAAGAAAAGAAAAAAGCAGAAGAAGAAGAAAAGAAAAAACAATCAAATTATGAAGAAAGATTAAAAAATTTCTTTAAAAAAGTTCAAGCATTAAAAAATGAAAAAAATGATAAATTTAGTGAAGAATTAGATAAATTATTAGATGATCAAATTTATAATTCTGATTATGGAGTTAATAGAAGACATGAAACAAGAATGAATTATTTTCTTGGAAAATTAAATTCTTATGTTATTCAAAAAGATAATTATAGAAAATTTAAACAAAGAGGTTTAAGATTTAAATCTCCTTGTGAATTTGAAACGACAAAAACAAATTATAATATTAATTTTAAGCCAAATATATGAATATTTTTTTAGATATTGTTATTAAATTTTGGATTTTTATTCTTTTTTTAATTATTACAATGTAAAATATTTAAAAAATATATTTTATAAGTATTTATATTCTTAAATATTATATATTCTATTTATTTTATTCACGAAATTTTTTTATCAAATATATAAATTATTTGTTTTTTATTTACATTTTTTAGTTCATATTTAATTCCAAAAGAATATGGGAATGAATTTTCCTTATTATTCATCTTATCTATTTTTTAATTTTATCCTAATTTATAATAAATATATGATAATAAATTTTTTGGTTATTTTTATACTAACACTTTTCTTATAAAATTTGATAAAATAATTATTCTAATTATCTTTTTCTGAATTATTCTTATTCTCAATATTACTAAAATATATATTTCGTAAAGATGGTCTCATTTGTTTCCAAATTTCTTTTGAATTTTTTTTTAAATCTTGTTCTGAAAGATTGGGATTTGAATTTTTATATTCTTCTTGAAATATTTGAAATGCAATAGATTCATTTTTTTTCTTTGAATGTTCTCTTTTTTTTCTATTATTATTTTCATTTTTACTTGTATTTTTATTCAAATTTTCAAATTTCAAATAACCAGGTTCTTTTTCAAAAAAAAAATTATAATAATCTTCATTTGTCATTAACTTTTTTGTTGAATGTGAATTAAAGTGAATTGAAGATATTAGTGTTTGAGAATAAGAATCTTTTTTTAATGTAATTGAATGTTCTCTGCTTTGTTTCAATAAATTATTTTTTTGAGAGTCCATCTAAAAAGTATTGATAATATAAATAATATATTTTTTATGAAAATTGTTAGTTTTGGATTTTTCTTGTGGAAAGGCACAAATAAATTAATAAAATAAATGGTTTAATTTTTAATTATAATTAAAATAAAAAAATTTAAACTTTAAAATTGAAAATTCAATAAAATACATTAACTTCTTTATATTTCAAATATATGAACCTTTATAATATATTATACTAGAAAAATATGATTTAATACTTGAAATTCTAAAATGAGAATAGAAAAATTAAAAATAAAAATAATTACTTTTTGATTGTAGTTAATTATTTATTGATTTATTTTTTTAATTTGACAAATTTCAATATTTTTTTAGAAAACATTAATTATAAATTAATTAATTAATTTTTAATTTAAATTAAGAGTTCCCCAAACTAATAAAAAATCATTAAATTGATTTTAGTTTCTAAATCAAATTTCCTAACTTAAAATAATTTGGTGATATATTAAGAAATATATTCTTTTCAAATTTATGTTTTCCTCTTTACAAAATTAAACCATATACAATATAATCAATATTTATATTTTTTATATTATATTATTTATTGTTTTTTGTTATTATAATAAATTAGAAATAAAATGGAATTTACAATTGAAAACTATTTCTACAAAAATTTACATATTAAAAATATTTTTCATTTTTTTAAAATAAAGAAAATATTTTTTTGATTTATATAATATTTATGTAAAAAATAAGTGAATATGAATGATTTTATAGAATTGATAAAATGGAAAGATGATGTAATTGTTTTTTTTTCAAATAAATAATTTATTTAAAAAAGATTTACTTTCAAAAAAGTTATATTAAGAAGAAAATATTTTAGATTTTATTGTTAATGAACAAAGAAAATTTTTATAATTATATATCTGGTAATAAGAAAATAAAACTATATGTTTTTAAGTTTTTCTTTATTAATTAAGATTATTTTCTTTTTATACAAAAACTAGAGATATAATTAGTTTATATTGGTAAAATAAAAAAAATTTATGATTTAAACTATTAATTATCGATAAATGAAAATTCTCATTGGATAAAAAACAAATTTATGAATTTTTAATCCCTTCTGCAAGTAGGATTAATTATTACCACAAATAATAAAAAAATGAATATGATGAAATAGATTTTTGGAATAACATTCATCAAAAAATCTTGAATTCATCTCATGATAAACCATCGATATTAGAATTTTATGTGAAATTAATTCATAAAAATATGAAAATTCGAAACATTTTTTCATTTCCATAAAACTTAGCATTACTTAAATAAAGGATTTTGTTTGATTCAGAATTATTCATCAATTATATATTCCTTTTTATTTTTTTAAAAATTAAAAAAAAATTATAGGATTGGTTATTCAATTCAAAGATGAAGAAATAATATCATATGTTCGAATGATACATAATGAAAACATAAAATTAATAGGAAAAAATATTTATATTAAAATACAGGGAATTTTTCCTTTTTATATAAATATTTTTGAGCATTTAAATACTTAAAAAATTGAATTAAAGTTTAAATAACATTCCATCGAGGAATACTCACATTTTTTCAAACACAATATAATCATTATTTGGTATTTTTAAAGTTTTCATATTCTTCAAATAGCCCATCTTTTCATCTTTTTTTTGTAATAAAATTATCAATCAAAATTAGTCAAAGAAACACATCCATTAAAATAACAATTTGAAATATTAAACAAAATAAAATCAAATAAATAAAGATATCTTATTTATATTAATTGAAAATAATATATTATTAAATTTTATATTCTGAATTTATTTAATAAAAAGAGATTTAAAATTAAAAACAATTGAATTTAAAATTTCAAAATATATTTTTAAACAAAAGATGTATATTTTAATATTTTTTTTTCTATAACATTTTGATTTATTTTTTGTGAAGTTCTTGTTTGATTAATTAAATAACAAGATACAATAATTATAAGAAGAATTAATAAAAATATTGTAATTTTAATGAAGGTATTTATAACTAACCTAAATTTTAAATAATTTTCTGCATTCAATTGTACATTACTTTTATAAATTGTTATAATGTTATTATCTTTATCAAAAATAATTGGATGTTCCTCTAAAAATTGAGCTCCAATAATCCATATATTATAAAATACAGATTGTACAAAATAAATATCAAAATTAAAACTTTGTTTATCCAAAAGAGATTCTAAAGTTATATTTAAATAATCATTGCAAATTAATAATGTAATATTATTTAATAAAAATGCTTTTTCATTTATTATTCTTTCATCACATTGAATTTGAAATTGCATTGATGTTAGACCAAATAAAAGTGTCATAATTTTACATATTCCTTTTTCGAATACTTTATTAAATAAATGTTCTCTTAAAAATTCAAAGGTACTAAATGTAAAAATTATTCCATTAACACCACTATCAATAATAAATTCTGTTATATTTTCAGAAAAATCATAACTTATATTATTTATAATCATATTATCAATAGATAATTTCCAATCTCTCTTATTATTATTAATAAATGATATATTATCATTTCCAATTAAATAATGTGGTATTTCCCCAAAATAAACTTTATTATTAAATAAATCACTAACTAAAATTTTTTTATTGATAATTTTATTATTATATAATTGATCAATAAAAGATAAATTTTTGTTGCAACCTACAATTCCATCCATTTTATTTTCAATATTTGTTTCATTTATTAATAAAAAAGTAAAATTATTAATTGTATTTTCTCCTAATTTTAATATATCTAAACACATTAAACCAGAAGCATATCCTCCTAAATAATTAATTTCTTTATTATATCCAATTTTTTGAAATGTTATTGAATTATTTTTATTAAAACCATTATTAAATTTACTTTCATTACTTTCTTTGTCATATATCCAAAAGTCACTTGAACCTAAATCAAAAAGTAAATTAAATTTTTGTGGTGGAGTTCCTATAAATACTTTTATGTAATGTTTATTTTGTTTTAATTTTATTGTTGGTAAAATAATACAATAAATAATAGATAAAGATTGAAAAATAATAATATTTTTCATTTAATAAAAAACATTTATTGAATAAAAATATAAAAAATTAAATAAAAAATTATGAATTTTTTTTTATAACAAAAAAAATAAGAATATTAATTATTTGGGGATTGGGGATTGGGGATTGGGGATTGGGCCCAATCCCCAATC
>JAEEGL014692692.1_pt1 | contig 18837 bp, 8 predicted proteins | sample 9134231 | NCBI WGS metagenome assembly JAEEGL01 (sample SAMN16246548, study PRJNA631951) | gut metagenome | biome: gut microbiome; feature: rumen; material: fiber-attached | host: Bos | place: Iran: Karaj | collected 2018-10 | reverse complement strand
GGGTGCTTCGAGGAAAAAAAGATAATCTGCATGCCGGTAATGACAGTCTTAAGAAATGGAATAACAAATCAAAACGAGAGCTCACAGATATTAAGGAATCAGAATCCTATAAGATAGGCCTGAAGATAACAAGTATTCCACGTAAAATTTTGGGTAAAGCATAAATTGTTGACAGTTGTTAAATTTTTATTTATGAAGGGGGTAAAAATGAAAAGAATTGTAGCAGCAGTTTTGGCAGGAACAATGATTTTTTCACAGGGTGATCTGATTGTTGCAAATGCTGAAAACACAGTAAGTAGTGTGGAAGAAAACTCAGAAAGCGGGCAGGTGGATAATCAGGGTAGTGATACCGATGATCAGACTCAGCAGCCTGCAGATGCTGAAGGAACGCAGGAGGGTGAAACACCTTCCGGGTCTGAGGGAACCGGTAATGATGAAACTGCAAATGAGTCAGAGCAGACACAGGGGCAGGACGCATCAGAAACCGGTGAACAGGACACCACCGGAACAGCAGAGTCCGGTGAACAGGGATCAGGAGATGAATCAGGTACAACTACTCCTGACAGTTCCGCTGAGACCGAACAGTCCGGTGAAACAGAGAATTCAGCAAGTGAGGCAGAGCAGCCTGCAGAGGGAACAGGTGAGGTATCTGATTCTGATGCAGCTGAGAATTCAGCTGAGAATACTTCTGAACCGGAATCAAAAACTGAGAATACTTCTGAACCGGAAGCAAAAACTGAGGATACTTCTGAGTCCGGTGAAAAAGAAACCGAACAGCCTGAAGAACAACAGACAGATAATGCCGGTACGGATGAAACTCAGACTCCGGAAGAGCAGACTCAGGAAACAGAACCGGAAGCTGATGCTGCCGACAATCTGGATGAAACAGATATCGATGAATTGTTAGAGGAGATGGATCTTGAACTGACTGAAGATGAAGAGGAAGAAAGTGAAGAGATAGACTTCACAACAAGCATTGATGGCGGAGCAGTATCTATTTACGCAGCTGAGGACGTATTTCCTAAGGGAACAACAGTTGAAGTAAAGAAGGTTACAAAAGTCGGAAACAGAGCAGTAAGCGATATTGTTGCTGAGGATATAGAGGATGCAATAATTGCCTGTGATACATACGATATCACCTTCTATGATGCTGATCATAAAAAGGTACAGCCCAGTGAGGACAGCAGTGTTGAGGTGAGATTCACTATGTCAGATGACATGATGAATAAGTATATCAACTCTTCCGGGGCAACTGTCAGTGTGGTTCACATCGATGACAAGTGCAACACAGAGGACATGGAGAAGGAGATCGAGTACCTCAATAAAGAGGAAGATCTGGTGGACATGGATGAGGATGATAATGAGGGTGGTCTCAGACCCATGGCGTTAAACGGCAATAACGCTATTGACCGAATAGATGTTGTGGTAGATGCTACATCATTTTCTGCTTATGCAGTTGTTCTTGCTGCAGGAGACATAGATCTCACACCTTATACAAGTGGCTATACGATCGACTTTACCAAATCTCCGGGACTGACTCAGGATAACTTTGTAACCTATGTGCAGGAAGCCTTCAATAAGTCCAAGGAAGACAGAGACAATATGTATACCATTATCCTTCCTCCGGGCGAGTGGAGTCTTAATGAGAAGTCATTCCTTGTTGGATCAAATACCACAATCGACATGACGAAGGGTACCAAGATCAATGATACATTGGATGCTCCTGATATGATCACCTGTAATGGAGAGGGTGATTATAGCAATTCCGGATATGATATGTACAAGAATATCATATTTAAGGGTGGTACCTGGAATGGAAACGGAAGTGTATTTAAAGGAAAAAGTAAAAGTTGTATGATGCGTTTTGCTCATATAACTAATCTTGAGTTTGATGGAGTTACTTTCCTTGATTCAAATGATGGACATCATATTGAAATTGCTGCAGCTGATGGAGTTAAATTCACCAATTGTACATTTAAGGATACTTATGACAATGGTAACGCATTAGAGGCTATAGAATTGGATCCGTCTCATGATGAGAATTCATTTATCTGGTATTATGGAGTATACGATGACCTCTGCTGCAAGAATGTAACAGTAAGCGGTTGTACATTCGAAAATCTGATTCGTGGAATTGGAACTCACCATACAGTAGTTGGAAAGACTTATGATAATATTACCGTAACAGGCTGTACGTTTAATAATATGGTTGCGGGCTGTATTCTGGCTAAGAGTTGGAAGAACGCTACAATTACAGATAATATTATGAATAATGCAGCATCCGGCGTTGATTTCAGGATCGTAGAAAACCTGTTAGAATATCCTAATGGAACGAACAGTAAGAGTAAGATTGATATGGGATATGATTCCAATTCAGTAATAAAGAATAATCAGATTACTGTTGGAGCCGGTGTGGATGAAACAGATTATACTTATGGAATCAGAGTAGGCGGATATACAGTTAAGAAAGGTTCTAACGGACTTGCCAAAGGCGAATATAAAGTAAATGGATTTACAATCGAGGATAATACCATTACAGGTAAAGCAAGAATGGGTATTTCCGTAATGAACTGTGACAAAGCTACAGTTAAGAATAATAACGTTAGCAGATTAACCGGTTATCAGAGTTATGGTATATATATTTCAAACAGTTCGGGTATAGAGATACTTGATAATATATTCGAATATGTGAACCATACATTGATATATCTGACAAATAACAGTACCGCAGAGAATATTGTTTCCAATACACTTTTAGGTGGTAACCTTGGAATAAGTAATGGAAAGAAGAGTAATATCAATAATCTGGAGAGTAACAAGATTATTGGAGCGGGTAAAATAGCTATAGGTGTTTATTCGGGTTCGACTATTGCTGCAGCAAAGGATAATATTATAGCTTCTGCTATAGGTAGTGCTAAGAAAAAGTCAGTATTTATTGCAGCGGATTGTAAGGCAGCGCTATTTGGACACGGATCGATAACAATGGGTGTTGGAGAAAAGTATTCGGTTAAGGCTTATGTCAGAAAAGGTAAAAAAGCCACACCTAAAACAAGTAAGAAGAAGGTAGTAGCAGCATCCAAGCTTGTACTTACAGCAAAGAAGAAGGGTAAATCTACAATTACTCTTAAGGAATCAAAGAATAAATCTACAATCGCCGTTGAGGTAAAAGCTAAGCCTACCAGTGTAACAGTTCCGACCGAAAAGGTTGAATTAGCAGTCGGAGACGTATTCCTGTTGGAGCCTGAGGTAAATGAAGGTGCCGGATGTGCCGGATATACATATAAGAGTAACAACAAGGGTGTAGTTTCTGTTACCGATCAGGGAGTACTCGTTGCAAAGGGTAAGGGAAGCGCAGTAATCACTGTTAAGACCTACAACAAGAAGAAAACCACAGTTGAAGTAGTAGTTCAGTAATTCATCAGTGCCGGGCTATTATACTGTGGTGGTACAATAATAGAAAAACTTATTGGAGAAGAATTATGCAGATATTAGAGGATATGAATCAGTGTTATGGATGTGGAGCATGTGAAAATGCATGCCCCGTAGGAGCCATTACACTAAAGTATAATGAGGAAGGCTTTTTACATGCAAATGTTGATGATGAGAAATGCGTCAATTGCATGAAATGCAAAGATGTCTGCATAGTTCACAAAAAGGTTGAAGATAAGAATTCGGATGCGCCTCGCTCATATGCATTTGCCCAGTCCATGGAGCAAATGCAGGAGAGCGCATCCGGAGGATTCTTCCCGCTTTTGGCAAAAAAAGTGCTTGAAGAAAACGGAGTAGTATTTGGCACAATTTATAACGAAAAATTTGAAGCTACACAGGTCAAAGCAGAGAGTATTGACGGTATTGCTCCTATGAAGATGTCAAAATATATACAGAGTAATACAGGTATGTGCTATAAGGAGGCTAGGACTGCTCTTGAAGAAGGACGACCGGTTTTATACGTTGGATGTCCTTGTCAGGTAGCGGGCTTAAACTCTTATCTTGGAAAAAAATATGATAATCTCTATACCGTTGATCTGATATGTTTTGGAGTTCCATCCTCCAGATTGTTCAGCGAGCATCTTGAACATACATATGGTATTCAGAATATTGAAAATGTTGAGATGAGAAAAAGAAAAGGCTGGGGTTCCTGCCTTAATGTCTACTTAAAGAATGGAAAAAAAGTTTCCTTTGGAGGAAAGCAGGAAATTTTCATGCTTTCATTCAAGAGCAAGATGATGCTGAAAAGGACCTGCTATGGATGTAAATTTGCCACTGTTCCCCGACAGGGCGACTTTACATTAGGAGATTTCTGGAACAAGAAAAAGCTCAATATCCAATTGGGTGAGGAGTTTAATAAGAAGTGCTCTATTATTTTTATCAATAGCGATAATGGAGAGAAATTGTTCAAAAAGGTATATGACGACAGAAGTGAGGAGATGTACTTCCATGAGCTGACAGATTCGGGATATACTGCAGCAGAACTAAACAATAATATTGGAAGTGCAGCATGCGAAGGTAGTGAGGACAGAGAGCGATTCTTTGAATTGTATTCAAAGATGGGATTTGAAAATGCTGCATATAAAGTTTTATTCCCTCAGTTTAAAGATAGAATGTATGCACGCGCGCAGAATAATCTGCTATTGAAGAGGCTTAAGAAGCTTATAAAGAGATAGTATAGTTACAGTAATTGGAGAGGTTATGAACGATAGATTTCCGTCAAAATCATATTGGGCGAAATATTGTATTGCTTTTACCGCTACTTGTTTGGCGGTATTTTGCTTGTACTTTTTGTATGGAAAGACTTTTATTTCATCCGGTGACGGATTCAGGCAACACTACCGTGCAATGCTATATTATGGCGGATGGTTGCGCTCGATATTACATAATGTTTTTATTGAACATAATCTTAATATTCCTACTTATCACTTTGGACTGGGGTATGGTGGAGATGTGATCACTATACTCCATTATTATGTTATTGGGGATCCTGTATGCCTTATTTCCGCGCTGGTACCGGTTAAGTATATGGTGGCGTGTTATATGGGATGCCAGATTTTAAGATTCTTTCTTTCGGGAATTACATTTTCTTTGTATTCCTTCTATATGTGTAAAGCCGATGAAAAAATCATGCTGGTAATGTCGATGGCGTATGTTTTTTCATCGTATGGATTAAGGGCTACAATCAAACATCCGATGTTTGCAATACCGATGGTGTTGTTTCCTTTATTGCTTCTTGGAATAGAAAGAATACTTAAAGAGAACAGACATGGAATATTTATTGCATCAATTGCACTTTCTGCTTTGAGTAATTTTTATTTCTTTTATATGATGGTAATTTTGGGAATTGGATATGCCATTATCAGGCTAGTATTTATTCATTCGACCATAATGGATAAGCTAAAGGCCATGATGGCGTTTTTGATAGATGGTACGTTGGGAGTTTTATTGGGATTGCCAATATTATTGCCGATGTTTATTCAGGTGTTGTCAGATTCACGCTCTGTAAAGGGATATATATTGCCGATTCTGTATGAGAAGAATTATTATAAGATGCTTCCGGTTGCCCTGACCAGTAGCTTTTCAGCCGGTAACTGGACACTTATTGCGACAACCATATTATGTATTCCTATTTTGATTTCAGTAATGGTTAAAAGTCATGAAAGGGAAATGAAGGTCGCTTTTATTGGATCAGTGCTAATGATCATCTTTCCTTTTTTTGGCTATGTTCTTAGTGCTTTTACATATGCGAGTAATAGATGGACTTGGGCATTTTGCCTTCTGATTACTTTTATGATGGCACGATATTGGCAGTACTTTGCAGAGGATGGATTCAGACAAAAAAAGAAATTGATCTGGATAGCATGTATTATTTACTGTCTGGTTTGTTTGGTTTTATGCAAAGGCGATACGGTATCTCTAAAGTGTACTTTAGTCGGAAGCATAATACTGGTGCTCTTTTTGCTATATATGACATTTTCCAAGAAAGGAAAAAAGGATACAGTTTTTGCTTCTCTTGTATTATTGACGGTTATTGTAAATAATGTGTTTTTGCTTCATGTAAACGGATACGATTTTACTGATGATTATCTTTCTTTGGAACAAGCTGATGTTTATAAGATAGTAAATTCAGAAGCGAAAATATTAGATGAGTATTCTGATGAAGATTTTTTTAGATATACATCAAAAATAAATAATAACTCACTAAATTATCGTGGAAGTTCCTGTGATTTTTATTTTAGTATGTCAAATGGATACATCACGGATTTTCTCAATAAGATGGGTGTGTCCATGCGTGCGCTCTATAATTATGGCGGATTGTGGAATCGTTCATTATTGGAGTCGCTTTTGGGAGTGAGATATGTAGTTGATCCCAGAGTTACGACAACTTATGAGAAACTAAGTGATATAAGTGAGTACGACATCTATGAAAATAAGGATGCTATTCCGTTGGGATTTTTCAACCGTTATGCCATAAAGAAAAGTGATTTTGAGAAATTTAATAATAATGAAAGACAGGAAATACTCACACAGGCAATTGTGCTTGAGGATGACTACATTGTAAGGACAAGCTGTGATGTGAAGGATACAGATTCTATAGAAATCAGTTCTTTTGAGATCCCGCATGATGAATCATACGACGAAGGGATTCATAAAAACGACAATCAATTATATGTAGATAAAAAGAACCTGAAAATGAATGTGACCTTTGACGGGGTTGCTGGTGGTGAGGTATATTTATGTTTTGATGGAATTGAATTTTACGGTGAAGAATTGGGAGATAATGTAATTACAAGAGCTTTAAATGCTGTGGATTATGGTAAATTGACCATTGAAGCAAACTTTTATAATGGTGAAAAGCTTCTCTCAAATACAGAAATCATTACATCTGTGCCATGGTTCAAATGGAGCAATGGCATGTCAGATTTTATAATAAATGGTGGATATTTTGATGAAGAAGTAAACCGTGTGGAAATCAAGTTCCCCAAAGCCGGTTCATATAAAATTGACAATGTCAGAGTAGTATGTCAGCCGTTGGAACAACCTATGGATAACATAAGGAACCTCAGTAAAAACTCCTTGCAGGATATCACTCTTAATAATGATAATGAGGGACATGTGACTAACAAGGTGACAGGCCGAATAAATGCGGAAACAGATGGAGTGCTTATGTTGGCAATACCGTACAGCAAGGGTTGGAAGGCTTTTGTGGATGGTACAAAATGTGAGGTCCTGAATGCTGATATTGGATTTATCGGACTTCCTGTAAGTGGCGGAGATCATGCAATAGAATTGTATTATGATACTCCCGGATTGCGGATAGGTATTCTCATATCAGTAATAACACTTGTTGGATTACTGTGTCGGCTGATATACAGTAGGCACGTTCAAAAAAGCAACTAATGAAAGGGATGAGCTGATGAAAATAGGAATAATCTCAATAAATATTTACACAAGGACACTTAACTTTGGTTGTATAATACACAGCTGTGCTTTTCAGCATTTTTTGGAGCAGAATGGGTATGAATCTGAAGTAATAGAGTATAAACCTGTATATTATAAAGACTTTGATGTTAGACACCCGTTGTTTTCATGCGTTGATAATCCGGATGAATCCCATGAAGAACTGGTCAAATGGCGTGATATGTTCTATGAACGTGAAAGAAGATATGACAAGTTTTTTGCATTCGTAGATAAATATTATAAGAGAACTGATAAATGTTATACAGCGGATCTGCTTGATAAAGAAGATCCTGGATTTGATTGCTATATATGTGCAACGGATGTTATTTGGAAGGCGTTTCACAGTGGTCTTGACAGAGGATATTTCCTGGCTTGTGAATCCATGAAAGACAAGAAGAAAATTGCATATTCAGCAAGTAAGGGAACAAGGAAATATAATGAGGCGCAGGAGAAAAAGTTCATCAATGCGCTCAGTGATTTCGATTATGTCTTTGTCCGTGAGGGAAGTCTCAGGGATTACGTGAACAAGGTTACAGATATAGATGCACCGGTTGTGCTCGATCCTGTATTTTTGATGCCCAAAAGCTTCTATGAGGGCATAGAGATTGAACCGGAAAAGAAGTATGAGAAATATGTACTCATATATATGGCACAGACTATGGATGACAGCTTTGTGAAAAAGGTTATCGAATTTGCAGACAATTGTAATCTCCCGGTGATCGAGCTATCAGAGTCAGTCAACCACAGAGGATATGAATCCAAGTGCGGACATGACTTTATTTACGATGTAGGTGTTGAGGAATGGCTTTGGTATATTCATCATGCTGAGTATATTTTTACGAATTCATTCCATGGAACATGCTTATCGATTATTTATAATAAACAGTTCTTTGATGGCGCACGTGGTGGAGATAAGATCGAGTTTCTTCTTGAACGTTTCTCGCTTCAGGACAGATGGCTGTCAGAGGATAGCTTCATTGATGCTTTGAATAAGGAAAGTATTGACTATGAGAGAGTTAACGGGATACTTGATGAGGCAAGGGCAGAATCATCCAAGATGATTCTTGACGCGCTAAAAGATGTTGAGAGCCGTGAGCACAGGCCGCTCATTGAGAATCCGGAACCGCTTATTGAGAGAAGCGAGCAGAAATGGAAAGAACATAATAAGAAACCCATGGTTATTACCAAGAAATTTGTGAAGAAGCTTTTGGGTAGAAAATAAACGTAAGAGTCAGATTGAGAAAGGTTTAAAGTTGGGAAAGAGATTTTTGGCAACCATCCTGTGCATAAGTTTATGTGTGGGATATAACGGACCGATTAAGACATATGCTTCCGAAATGGGACAGGAAATAAATGATGCTGTCTCCAGTGAAAGCGATACTACCACACAGGAGGAAAACATACCTGAATCCTCATCAGAGGACACCGGGGCAGCAGTAGAAACAGAAACTACTACAGACCCTGAGACAGCAAATACTTCTGAAAATGAAGTGCAGGGAGAAGCTGATACAACCTCTGAAAGTGATGTAACTCAGGAAGCAGATGGGGGAAGTGGCGATGCCGCTGCTCCTGAAGCTGAGGCAGAGGTACCGGCTGAATCCGGACAGGATACCGAGGAAGTTAATTCTGATGATCAGACCGGGATAGCTGCTGAGACGGCTACTGAAGGCGAGAGTAATTCAGAGTCTGAAAGTGATCAGGTTCCTGTTTCTACAGCTTCAGAAGCTGATGAAGATATCAGTGATAAAGACGCATCTGCTGAAACGGCTGTTAGTGATGAGCCTTCAGATGAAGTTATCGATGATATTGAATCATCAGAAGAGGACACAGAGGATAATAGCGATCCGGAAACCACCACAGAATCTATAGCGGATTCTGCTTTTGAGCTGCAACCGGAAGAAGTTGATGAAACAGAGTATCCGGATTTTTATAAAGAGTTTGTAATAGAGGGATATACCATAACGATAGATGCTGATGAAGGGATTCTTCCTGAGGATGTTATCTGTAAGGTAAAAAAGATAGAAAGACTCTCAGGAAAGAATGTGGATCAGCTTGCGCAGGAGAGAATTGGGGAATACAGAGGACTTATAGATGCAGCGGCATTTGACATATCGTTCTGGTTTGATGGCAAGGAAATTGAGCCGGAGGGAGATGTAACTGTTAACTATATTCCTTCACAGGAGGCTAAGAATAAGCTTCAAGATCATCTTCAGGATATTCACGGAGCAATACCCGATGCGGGTAGGGCTTATGATCTCATGGAAGATTACGAGGATATGAGTGCGGCTGAAATGAGTCAGGAGGAGATTCTCAACAGAGGTCCTGTTAGTTCTGTGGATTTACAGGCGCTGAATGCGCCGATAGAAGATCCGGAGCCGGTGGATATCTCTGAGTATCTTGATAATGAGACGGTAGAGATATTCCATTTTGAGGATGGGCTGGATTCCCAAAAGCTTAAGTCTGATAAAACTGATGATTCATTGGAAGTGAGTTGTGAGACTGACAGCTTTTCCCCATATATGTTTGTAATATCAGTAAAGAATCTAATCAGCAGTGAGAGCGTAGTTGATTCCGGGAAGGAGACCATCATAGATTTAAGTCCATATAAGGAAGCTATGTCGGCTCCTTATGAGGAAGGCTATGAGTCACCTGTGTGCGAATATCTTAAGGAGGCATTGGCGCTTGCGAAGAACAATGCAACTGCATCTAAGCCTTATCATATTATCATGCCTTCCGGAACTTATGGGTTCTGTTCAGATGAGTATACGGGACTGTATATATACAGTAATACTATTCTTGAATTGCAAAGTGATACCGTATTCAAGAATGATCCGTATAATATGAGAATGATACGAGCTCTGAATACTTCGTCCAAGAAGGGATATTCTACTTTTTCCAATATAAGTATTATAGGTGGTGTCTGGGATGCGAATGCTAAAGAGAAGGATGATATAGATTATAAAGGCACTATCATGCAGTTTAATAGCATTACCGGGCTTACTATAAAGGATTGTGTGCTGAAGGATACATATGACTCGCATCATATGCTTTTAAGTAATGCCCAAAAGGTATTGATCAGCGGGTGTGTTTTTCAGGATACCAGAAATGAAGGAAATTCTCATGAAGCGCTCCAGATAACCATGGAGTCAAAGGACATTTCGCCCTCGAGGGATATAGAGATCTCCGGATGTACATTTTCCAATGTATATTATGGTCTTGGCGGACATCATGGATCTGTGGGACATCCATATGAAAATATCTATGTCCATGACTGTACCTTCAATAACATAGCCAATCGCGCGATCTGGGCATACAATTGGAAGAACTGCCGCATAGTGAATAACACCATGAACAATGTTGGTATTGGTATAGATTTTGACAGTCTGGCAGGAGATGATTTCTGGAATCCTGACAAAGCATCTATAGATGTTATGACTATAACAAGTGGTAACACAATCTCCGGAAATAATATAAGCGTTAATCCGGAAGGTTTTTCAGGTGACAAGGTCGGAATACGTGTTGGCGGTGCTTATAGCGCAAAATTAGGTGGATATTATCTTCACTATGGTGATGAGATTATAGGCAATACTATATCGGGACTTCCTGAAAAAGCGATATGGGTACAGTATTCCGATAATACGGAAATAAAGAATAATACAATTGCCAATGCTTCCAATGATGGCATAAAGCTCATGTATTTAGGCAAGGCATCAGAAATCAGCGGCAACAGGATAAATGCATATACGAATTATGGAATTGATGTAGTGCTTGACTCCATCGTTCGTTATCAGCATGATAACTACATATATGATTATGGAAATGACAGATGGCTTCATGTTGATGAGGACTCTCAGGCAGTAGGATTCCTGGTTAATCAGATGTATGGAGGAGTCAATGAGAAGGTAAATATCATATCCTATGGCCGTTCGGATATGGAAAAGACCTATAGCTCCGCGAACAAATCTATTGCAAAGATAAAAGCATCAAAAGTAGTATGCAAGAAAAAGGGTTCAGTTACCATAACGGTCACCCAGGGAGAGGCAAGAGGCGATATAACATTATCCGTAAAGAAGGCTCCCAAGAAAATAACCCTTAAGAAGTCAAAAACTTTAAGAAAAGGTAAGACCTATCAGCTACTACCTACCGTAAATAAAGCAGCAAATTGTGAATCTTATAATTTTAAATATAAGAGTAGCAATAAGAAAATAGCTTCTGTTTCAAAAACAGGATTAGTTAAGGCAAAGAGAAAAGGAACAACTACAATATCAGTAAAAACCTATAACGGAGTTGAGAAGATAATTACTATTAAAGTCAAGTAAAGAGGATGGTAGTGGATTTTATCTGGGCAAAAGCGGTGTTAGAAAGGCATAAGCGTTTATGAAGAAAAATAGAGGAATAGATTTTAAGTTTCTTTTGCTACTGGGGACAGGTTTTATATTTATCGCTGTTTACTGGTACTTTAAGAACGCTTATTATGATGGTAATTTAGGTATTATTCGTTTTCTTAAAGGTGAGAATTCAATCGTTGCTTATGGTTTTCCGTTGAAGTATACCGCAGCCTGGTTTGTGTGTTGTGTGTTCTTGATATTGCTTTTGACAATATTGTTTCGAAAAGTGACCTGGGCTAATAAGGTGAAAGGGCTCAGTACAATATTTGTAACAGTTTTCTATATTGTCATAATTGTAAGAACTTTCATGTACTATCTGGATGAAAAGGATATTGCAGATGTTCGGGATTTAATTCGTGAAAACCGATATATAACCCATGCCGGAGGGTATATAGAGACAGAAGACGGCAATACAGTATTTTATACTAACAGTAAGGAAAGCCTGCTTAACAGCTATGAGAAGGGATGCAGGCTTATGGAGTTCGACTTTAATTTTACATCTGATGGTGTTATTGTGTGCGCACATCCCGGAACCGAGGAATATGCTGGGATGTGGTCTTATGGTGTAATGGAATCAGAAAAGCCGACATATGAAGAGTTTTCCAATTGGAAATTGTATGGAAGTCTCACTCCCATGACGCTCGATGACATCGCGAATTTTATGAGAGAACATAAGGATATGTGGCTTGTAACAGATGTAAAGAAAAATAAAAAGGTCAAAGCCGTCTGTAAGTATATAAATGAAAATTATCCTGATTTAAAGGACAGAATTATTGTTCAGATTTATGCTGATAAAGAATATAACAAAATTAAGAAATTGGGATTTAAATACATAATTTTCAGTTTGTACAAATATAGAATTGATACTTTTGATTACTCAATTGTTGAAAAAACGGCTAAGACTAAAGACCTGGTTGGAATAGCTTATTCCACCGAAAGAGCGTCTATGGAAGAATTCTACGAAAATATGGTCAGTTATAATGTGCCAATGTATGTTCATACCGTAAATGATAAGGATTCGATGAAGAAATATCTCGATATGGGATTTGAAGGTATGTTTACCGATGTTGTGGACAGTGACGATTTATATTAATGGAAAGGTTGTTTTAGAATGAAGAAGTTATTATTGAGGATATTGAACGTTTTATGCATAATCCTCACTGTTGTTTTTGTGCTTTTCGGTTTTAGCGTGATCTGGTGTCTGCGTACATGGAAGCACCTTAAGATGGATGAACTTATATATGAATTATCAGCTCCTTTGCAGGGAGTTGGAAACGATATGTTGGTACAATATGCTCTAAACTGTATTGTGCCAGCATTAGTTTTTGTACTTGTCATCGTAGGTATTCATTTCATTACAGCTAAGAAGGAAGAAAAAATAAAGAAAACCATCAAGTTGGTTTTGTTTGCTGCAAGTTTTTGTTTTGCACTTACCTGCGTTCTTGTTTTTTGGAAGAGGCTCGACGTATCAAGTTATCTCTCCAGCATGGGAGATGACTCGACCTTTATTCAGGATAATTATGTGGATGCAGGCAAGGTGAATCTTACCTTCCCTGAAAAGAAGAGAAATCTTATATATATTTTTCTTGAGTCAGTTGAGACTACTTATGCTGACAAGGAAAATGGTGGAGGATTCGAGTTTAACTGTATTCCTGAACTTACAAAGCTTTCGGAGGAGAACGAAAACTTTTCTGTAGATGGTAAATTAAACGGTGGAATTGTATTTCCCGGTACGACCTGGACTATGGGAGGAATGTTTGCCCAGACTTCAGGACTTCCGCTTAAGATCGATATTGGTGAGAATATGATGAGCACCCAGGAGACCTTCTTCCCCGGCATAACCACTATTGGTGAAATCCTGAAAAATGAGGGATATAATCAGATCCTTGCGCTGGGATCCAAGATAGAATTCGGCGGTAGAAAGGTCTATTTCGAGAAGCATGGAGAATATACAATCCATGATTATACGTATGCCATAAATAATGGGATCATTCCGGAGGATTATTATGTCTTTTGGGGTTTTGAAGATAAAAAGCTTTTTGATATGGCCCGTAATGACCTTACGGAACTTGGCAAAAGTGATCAGCCGTTTAGTTACACATTATTAACAGTAGATACTCATTTTGAAGATGGATATGTATGTGACCTGTGTGAGAGTGAATTTGGAGATAACCAGTATGCGAATGTTATGGCATGCTCCAGCAGACAGGTTACGGAATTTATCGAATGGTGTAAGGGGCAGGATTTCTATGAGAACACGACCATAGTTCTTTGTGGTGACCATACTACCATGGATGCGGATTTTTGTGATGATGTCTCAGAGGATTATTTGAGAAAAACATTTATGGCAATTCTCAATCCTGCTGTAGAGAAAGCACGTAAGGATGAAAACATTCAATTTTCCACTATGGATATGTTCCCCACTACACTTGCTGCAATGGGAGTTGGAATCGAGGGAAATCAGCTCGGAATGGGCGTGAATCTGTTTTCTGATAAGAAGACAATCGTTGAGCAGTACGGCTATGATGAGGTTACAAGACAGCTCAAGCTTGGTTCTCCGTTTATGAATTCATTATCGGGAATAGATTTTAACAGTGATAAACTTCGTTCAAAACAGGGATGGAATCCTGATGCAGATGTTAATGTAATTGCATATGATCCGTCTACAAAAATACTTACTCTAGAGGTTGATGATATTGTTAATGTCAGCAATGTAAGAAATGTCTATGCGACTCTTTATGACAATGACGGTGACAAGATTAAGAAGTATAAAATGACCATGAATCCTGACAGAAGTTATACTGCTGATATTGATATCAGCAAAACATCTTCAGAGCGAGGGAAAATAGAAGTAGTTGCAGCGTGCGATGAAGGCTCAGTAACTATCGGTACCCTGAAGGATAATCTTGGATATCAGGCACATGATAATATCATGGATTACTTTGAACTTTTGAAGCATAAAGACAATATTGCGATAATCATCGGAATGCGTAGAGAAGCAATCAAGAGAACACCTGAGAGAGTATTTAATGAATTAAGGGAGATGGGTGTTACACTTGATTTTGCCGGAAATTCCGGATCCTCGTTCTATGCGATAATTGATGGAGACACAGTGGTTCAGGAACTTGCCAAGAAAGAATTAACCTATACGGGTAATTTTGTAAAGGATGGTAAGGAATATACTGTTGAAAGCGCAGCTGAAGACTATGGAGATGAGTGCCATATCATGGTTGATGATCTTGACTATGCGCGCAATAAGAGGGGATTGAATTTCGTAATATACGATTATGACAGACACGCTGTTGTTGATTCGGCATCCTTTGATGTCAGTCCCAAGAAAGCGGCACATCCTGTATGTACAGCAAATGCTGTTATTGAAGGTACCAAGGCAAGTATCACACTGTCTGATCTGGCATCAGCCGGGGAGGTTCAAAGAGATTCTGTCCGCGGAGAGATCTGGGCTGCAGGAAATCCTGAAAAAGTGACAGAGTTTGAGTTTACTCTTGGCTCTGATGACACATTTACAGCCGACATTGATATTGAAAATATAGACATAACAGACTGTTATTTAAAAATCTATATCAAAAACGGTAAGACTCTCATCGAATATCTTTCATGCAGATGGAATGGTAATTTGAATGATCTGGTAGATTACAGGTGGGATGAAAAGTAAAATCCGAAGTTCTTCTTGGGATAACGGGGTTATGTTAAGAAAAGAATATGGTAATAGAAATTTTATAGGAAATGCGGTAGAAATATGTGGAGCATATCTGCTTGTACTTGTTATAGTATTGATTGCATATAAAGTCTATGGATATGCTCCGTTTGGAGATGTTTCGCTGGTAAATAATGATGCTTACTATCAGTATCTGGATTTTTTCGCATATTATAAGGATTTACTGGAAGGCAGGCAGAGTTTATTATTCAGCTTCACAACCGGTATGGGAAATGCGAATCTTGCATTATTTATGTACTATCTCTCATCGCCGTTCAATCTTATAGTCGTCTTTTTTGAGAAGAGTCAGCTTCATCGGTTCTTTGACATTTTAATAGCCCTGAAAATTGCCATGTGCGGAGCTACATCCTATTGGTATATAAAAAAGCGCTTTGCAAAAAAAATAAACATTTTCTTTGTGTATGCTCTTTCTGTATCATATGCTCTTATGCAGTACAATATCGCCCAGGCCTCAAATATTATGTGGCTTGACGGGGTATATATGCTTCCATTGATGTTATGGGGCATTTATAAAATTGTTAACGATGAAGGAAATTCATACTTTTCAATTGTGGTATGCATTGCGATAATGCTTAATTGGTATACCGCGGGAATAAACTGCATCTTTACAGTGATGTGGTTTTGGGTCGAAGCTACTATCGCAAAGAATATCAGTATAAAGGATAAGGTTAAAAGCTTTGTAAAATATGCAGGATTAGGGCTTGTTGGTGTTGCAATGAGTTCTGCTCTGTTCCTGCCTACTGTGTACTACCTCACAAAGACACCAAGAGGGACGGCTGACGTAGAACGTTTTAAATTCAGATTTAACGGGAATCCTTTCAGCGTGATCACCGGATATGCGATGGGGGCAGAGAGTACAAAAGTTGAGCTTTCCATTTTTGCAGGAGGACTAATTCTTGCAGGTGTTTTTGGATTTTTTACCGGTAAAAAAATAGCACGACTAGTAAAGCTTATTACCGGGATCGTGTTGTTTGTTACAATAATGGGAGCTTATTTCCAGCCTCTGTATTTTGTCTTTTCGCTATTTCAGGAAGCCACCAGTTACTATTTCAGATTTTCATATCTTAGCATTTTTACAATGCTTTTTATGGCGAGTTTTTTTCTGGCGTCAGAAGGGGGATACAGTAATGCAGCGTTTGTTGGGGTGAATCTGATATACTCTGCAATTTTGATTGTATACGAAAGATCCATAGAAGATATTGGCATCAGGAATTTTTCATTGACAGTGATATTTCAAATACTGTTAATGATTCTTATCATTACTTTTTTCAAAATAAAAAAACGTGCATTAACAATTCTTGTGATTCTCAGTGTAAGTACTTTAACATTGATAGAAATGTTTATTAATACCGGAGTACTTATAAAAAGGTATCAGTCATTCGAGAATGTAAGCGTATTTGAAACATATGAAGAGGCAAATCAGAACCTTATAGATGAGATTAAGAGAAGGGATACTTCATCTGCATACAGAATCGCACAGACTTCATATAGAGCAGGAACCTTGAATTCAGTGGCATCATTGAATGAGGGGATGGCATTCAATTATTGGGGGATGGAAAGCTATACTTCTGTACCTGATCAGAATTATATTGATTTTATGAGAAAGATAGGATACAGGGTTGATTACGACAGACTTGTTGAAAAAATAATGCCAATTATTCCTATTGACTCTCTTTTGGGAAACAGATATATCGTTTCTTCCACACCATATTATTGCTTTGAGCTTATTGACGATGGCTTAAAAGGAAATAATAAAAGTGCATACTACAACCCATATAATATGCCAATGGCCTTTTTAATAGAACGAGCAGAGAGCTTTAATGAGCCAACAGACAGACCGATGAAGTATCAGAATGAGTTGTTGGAGTACACTACGGGTGTAGATAATATAATAACTAAAATAAAACCCGACCTAACCGGGACGGGAAATACTAAATATTATTCTTTCAGTATTCCTGATGGGAATTTCGCTTTATACGGCAATATAAGATATAAAAGCAGGCCGGGAGGGACCTTGAGCCTGAATGGTGAAACTCTCATATCATATGGGACGAAGCATTCATTAAAATATTTTTATGTCCCTGTTAAAACAGGAGAAAAAGAGGCCTTTGTTCAATTAGATTCAGAGAATATTGAGTCCTATAATAAGGCATATTTCTATCTTGTTGATCTTGATAAACTTAAATTGGCAAGCGAAAATGCCTGGAATAATAAACCGGAGGACCTTCAGATCTCAGAAAAAGGGGGACTCTCCTGTCACGTTAATGCCAAAGAAGGACAGGGATTATTCACCTCGATACCCTATGTCCGTGGATGGGATATCCGCGTCAATGGGGAGAAAATTGTTCCCAATCTGGTACAGGACTATCTTGTGCTGATTCCTCTTAAAGAGGGAGATAATGAGATCAGAATGGTATATCACATTCCATTTTTCATTGAAGGGATTATCATTTCTGTAATTTCACTGGCAGTAGTAGTTATTTGCCAGGCATTTAGCGGCTCACATAGAGGTGAGGATTTAATAAAGAAATAAAGAGGGATATTGGATTTGAAGGACTATTATGGAACAGAGGCAGAAAAACTGAAGGATAAGAGGCTATTTCTCTTCGATATGGACGGTACAATCTATCAGGAGGACAGGCTGTTTGACGGTACGATAGACCTGATTTCGCAAATAAGAGAGATGGGTGGGAGATATGTATTTCTTACCAACAATTCGTCCAAGTCAGTGACTGATTACATCGACAAACTTGCAAGAATGGAAATCAAAACCGATGCGGATGATTTCTTCACTTCATCCCAGGCTACGATAGAGTATCTCCATAAGAATTATCCCGGAAAGATCGTATACTGTCAGGGAACAGAGTCTCTTGTTAAGGAACTTCGTGAAGCGGGAATAGAGGTTGTAACCGAAGTTGATGACAGGGCAGAAATCGTTCTGGTTGGATTCGATAATGAGATGACCAGCTTAAAGCTACGAAACACCTGTGAGATGCTTCTTAATGATGTGGTGTATATTGCGACCAACCCTGATCTTGTATGTCCTGTGAGCTTTGGCTATGTGCCGGATTGCGGATCTATCTGCGGTATGCTCAAAAATGCCACCGGTAAGTTTCCGTATTTTATAGGTAAGCCTCAACCGGATATGATCAATCTGGTCATGGATAAGTTTGGATATTCAAAAGATGAAACCTGTATGATCGGAGATAGAATCTATACAGACATTGCAGCGGGGGTAAATGCCGGGGTTACGGCAATTTG
>JAEEGL015199958.1_pt1 | contig 18838 bp, 10 predicted proteins | sample 9134231 | NCBI WGS metagenome assembly JAEEGL01 (sample SAMN16246548, study PRJNA631951) | gut metagenome | biome: gut microbiome; feature: rumen; material: fiber-attached | host: Bos | place: Iran: Karaj | collected 2018-10 | reverse complement strand
CAAGTACGATAATTCTGCCATTCATAGAATAGAGCCTTTTTCTCCTTCATTTGTCTTTGAACAGTTTGCTCTTTTGGATGCTTTTTTCACTGTTGATGGCATGAAAGTGGAATCTCGTACGCAGACTTGGAATTCACGAAAAGACATTTTGAAAAAAAATGGTGATATCGACAATCGGTTCTACTTCAATGGTCTTCTAGAAGAGGTTACTTATAACAACTATAATGGAGAACACAAGACTGCGAAGTTTTCAATTCGCAATTATCTTGCGGGAGGGTATTCAGATCTACACATAAAAAAAACAAATGATGGCATTTTTGATGTATGGGTCACAAATACATTTGAGCACAAAGATGATGATAATAAAGATAATGAGCGAGTTGATACAACATGCACTTCTAATTCTTTACAACAGATTTTCTATGGTGCACCAGGAACGGGAAAATCATATGAGATTAAGCGTATGACAAAAGACAAGGAAGTAATTCGCACCACATTCCATCCGGACAGCGATTATTCAACTTTTGTCGGAGCTTATAAGCCAACATCTATTGAAATTCCTGTGAGAGACGTAACTGGAAAGGTAATTGTAGAAAACGGCAAACAGGTGACAGAAAACCGTATTGTCTATGAATTTGTGGAGCAGGCTTTTTTGCAAGCTTATACCAAAGCATGGAAAGCACATGCGAACATTGAAGAAGGTGAGCAGCCCACAGAACAATACCTAGTGATTGAAGAAATCAACCGAGGCAATTGTGCACAAATATTCGGTGACCTGTTCCAATTGCTTGACCGAAACTATGCTGGTTTTTCTGATTATCCCATTACGGCCGATCAAGACATGAAGAAACAACTGGCCAAAGCATTCAAGGACATGACGATTGCTGACGCTGAACGGATCAACGCCATTTATGATAAAGATGTGGTGAGCCAAGTCTTAAGTGGTGATATTCTGTTGCTGCCAAACAATCTTTATATCTGGGCAACGATGAATACAAGTGACCAGAGTCTCTTTCCAATAGACTCTGCTTTCAAACGTCGCTGGGATTGGAAGTATATTCCTATCAGCGAAGGAAAGACTGGGACTGGTGAATCATTGGGTTATAAGATTAAAGTGAAAGGAAAGTATTACGATTGGTGGACTTTCCTTGAGAAAATCAATCATGAAATTGACGAGCAGACGAAATCGGAAGACAAGAAACTTGGCTACTTCTTCTGCAAGGCAAAAAACGGGATTATCGATGCTGAGACTTTTGTATCGAAAGTTGTGTTCTACCTTTGGAACGACGTTTTCAAAGATCAGGATGTTGCAAGCATCTTTAACGATGGTGAGGACGAACTGACTTTCAGCAAGTTCTATGATACGGATTCTTTAGGAAAAACCATTGTCAAGGAAGAAAAAGTGGAAGTATTTCTTTCTAATTTAGGTTTAGAGGGAAGTCCCATCTCTACTTCTAGCGATAGCGATGATTCTTTGGATGACAACCAGGGAAATAACGGAAAGCTTGGTGTTAAACTAAATGGAACTTTTTATAGTGCCAAAACCTCTATCGACACCTTTGCTCAAGTTGTAGAAGTTATTGGAGTTGATCGCGTGGCAGCGTTGAATCTTACCGTTAGTCAACATCCTTTGCTTTCGAAAGAACCATTAGATTATAGCACACCAGGTGGGTATGGACAGAACCAAAGGAAAATAGGAGATTATTGGATGGTTTGTAAGTTCTCGAACGATCAAAAGGTGCGTTTCCTTCAACAAATCAAGAACCAACTGAACTTGAACCTGGAGGTAGAAATATAATACCAAATGCGCATTCTGATTGAAGAATACAAATACCTGGCCCAAGATGTGAAAGAAACCATCTATGGCATTGATGCTTTAGAAAACATCGAGGGTGAAGTAAAGGTCAACTATGTGGGTTATTATTTCAACTCACATCCTGACGTTTACGACTGTGTCTTTATTCTTCCCAAGGTGCTTCTAGAGATAAGAGACGGAAGGGAATTAGTGTTTGGCCAATATCGCCCAGAAGATATTATCTGCATCAATGAGAGCTCGCCCCTGACTGAAGAACAGAAGAACTTCATTTATGACTTCTCTGTGTGGATTTATCGTGCCGTAGTGGTGTTCTACAATGACAAACGCAACGACACATCCATTGTCTATCACAAGAAGATGGTTCAGGTGAACAAGGGGCGTAAACAGCGTAACAATACCTTCCTGGACATCCTGCTTTCAATAATCCAGTTCTGCGAAGACAATCAGCAGTTCTTCATGTTCATCATCAAGAACATGCATGCAGGTTTCAATAAGATAAACTGGACACGAACCATTGCAAGGACCGATGCTATCATACAAGATAACAATGCCATCTATGTGAATCCTGTGAACAAGAAGCGCCAAATCAACTTTGACGAAGAACTACTCATCATCTTCTTCTCCATTCTCAACTACATTCACGAGCACTATGGTTTTCCCGTAAATATAAACTGCAACTACGAGCTGATTACAGGACGTAAGTTCGAGAATTATCTGAAAGGATTAGGCAAACGTCGATTGCTACAAATCAAGTACAAGTACTTCTCTGATAAGGCTCTCCTGCTTTGGAAACTATGTTATGCTTTTTTTGATCGTGCAAAGAGTGTTACGATAGATATGGGGCAGAAGGATTATCTGCTCGTCAAGAACTTTAACATTGTTTTTGAGGCAATCATTGACGAACTGATAGGTGAAACAGGTGAAGTCCCAGCAGGGCTGAAGAAGCAAGAGGATGGCAAAATGGTGGACCACATCTATACCTACAAGGGGCTGACCACTCATCATGAGGATAAACCTATCTACTATATTGGCGATTCCAAATATTACAAAAGGGGCAATCCCATTGGACGAGAATCGGTAGCCAAACAGTTCACATATGCACGAAATGTTATTCAATGGAATCTAAATCTCTTCATGAATGATGATGAAGGTGATGAAAACTGGAAACAAGATTGGAACAAGTTCCGTGAGGTTCCTAAACTGCGTGACGATGTGACAGAAGGTTACAACATCATTCCCAACTTCTTCATAAGCGCCACGATAGAAGAGGATTTGAGCTATCGTGACACTATACGTCTGACAGAAAAAAACAACAAATACTTCACGTCTGACCAGTTCAGAAACCGACTGTTTGACCGTGATACTTTGCTAGTTTGTCATTACGATGTTAATTTCTTATTTGTCGTTTCACTCTATGCGCTGAACAATCGCTCAAAGAAGGAAAGTTGGAAAAAGAAGGTTCGTAAGATATTCCGTGAACAGATACAGCAGATGTTGCAGGAGAGATATCAGTTCTTTGCTGTGAAATCACATCCGGATGAAGATGGTAAGCGGTATATAAAGACACATTTTCAAGATGTGTTGGGTAAGCTGTACACACCTTATGGTAATACTGACTACTATTCATTGGCGCTTGATAATGAAGACGAAGCCAATAATGCCCAATTGCTTGAAGAATTACGCAAGCATTTCTATGTAGTGGAATGTTCACTTGGAGACAACCCACAGGAGGTTATCCAGAAAGCATTTATAGAGACTCCCGCTCTTATCAAAGAAAAACCTGCTGCCAGAAACATTCTTACTGGGCTTGTTCGCAGGACTGCTTCTGACTACAAGAAGTTTATGGATCATGAAGCTAAGTCGTATGTTATGGAGCGCATTCCGAATGTCAACCTAATGAACATTCAGTACTTCCTACCTATGGTAGCAGGCAGTATTGATGGTTACTATGAAGTGGACAGGGTTGGATATACCACCTACGAAGATAAACCGGCCTTAAGATTGCGTCTTGGCAGATATATTCCTCTCGGACAAAACATGGTGGACATCTATCGTTCAAAGATGCAGCCAGGTGAACTCATCTCATATGACTATACTGTTAAAATGTATCATCAAGAGATATAAGATTCATGAACAAAGACCTGCGACAAAGAGCTAAGAAGAGTCTTCTGAGAGTGACTTTCCCTGACGGGAAGGTCATTTGTCACAAAAGCGCCACCATGACTTTTATAGAAGCTTTGGTGACTATCGGCTCTTCAAACTTTGAAAACATTACAACAGAAAACTGTCACCTACCATTGCTCAGCAAAGAAATCTATCCTAAGTTCAAGGATTGGATGAAGCCGGTTTGTGATGGGTGGTTTGTTAATGCCCAAAGTGATACGGGTCAAAAGTATATGCAACTCATGTCTATTAAGAGTCAATTGAATCTTAATATTGAAGTTGAAATTGGAACAGATTTTATCACGAGTGATGAAAAAATTGTTCAAAAGACAAAGAAACGCGACAACAAACTCTTGGTGAAGTTTCCTAACGGGGAGTATATTGGAGGAGAGAATCCTATTAACACTTTCCTTGATACAATCTGGACCATCGGTGTTGATGAAATAAAGCGAAAGGAATTAGAATATTGCGGAAAGCCATTAATCACTTTTGCAAAACTATATAACGGGCAAGTTCAGGTGGGTGAAAACAGATGGCTGACTATCCCTTCGCAAACTAAGGACAAACTAAAGATGTTGCGTGTGATTAGTTTAGCCTTGAGACTGAACCTTGAGGTATCAATTATTAATTGATTATACCCTATATAATGTGTGACGTTCACTCTCCATAATAGCTCCATGCAAACATGACTGCAATCCGTAACAAGTCACAACTATTTATATAAACTTCGTATAATATGAATTCGTGGATATTTCCCTGCAATCCAAAGATGTACGACGCTTTTGGCGCATTTAGAAACTTGCCATTTGTATATTGGACGCAACGATTAAAAAGTATTGAAGTAGGTGATGCCGTTTACATCTATCTTAGCGCTCCTTTTTCACGAATAATCTTTAAATGTGTAGTTGTAGATAAAGATATACCCTTTTCACAGGAAATCTTGAATGACAAGGAGTATTGGCGCGACGGTTACACTTTCGATGATTATCCTTTAACTCATAAATACATTAAATTACGTCCACTTGAAGAAAATCATAACGAAAGACTTAACTTTTGGGGATTAAAATCTCATGGAGAGACCTCATATCTAATGGGCGCAAAAAGAATACAAAATGAACACTACTTATCATACATAGAGAGGTGTTTTGGTTTATCATCTTTTCAAGATTGACAACGTAAGAGAAAAACCCACTGATTCTTAGCAGCAATGCAAGTTATCAGTGGGTTAATTGTTCCCCAGATGAGACAGCCCTAAAGGGAGCATTGGATGGATTCATTTGAATCAATCTTATACCACTTTTGTCCAATAAAACTGCCACCGTCACAGCAGATGGCAGCACCAAGAATGAACCTTACAATAAGCATGCGCCTAAGATTTATGGATGCAGATATGTTGAGCCGATAATAGATACGCCTTTCCAGTCCGGGATCAAAAGTAAATCCGTTGTCCATGGAGTAACTTGCCGGAATCCCTCGCTAACTCCGTCTCGGATGAAAGTTACATCTGGAAGATAAATCCCTTTTTCTTTCGATTGTTTTTGGTAGTTTTGTGCTGTTTCTGGTCTCATCGTATATGCATATCGATGTTTGCCTATATTTTGAGATTGATAGAACGCCAATAATATATTGCTGCAAATAAGCAGTTCTTCCTCTTGTGGATTATCCTGCCTTAGCTTTCTTGTATTTGGTGCGATTACAGATAAATCTATTCCGACAGCAAGGCAAAATTTTCCAGTTTCTTGTTTCTCATGGAATGTCGTTATAAAATCTTTACCATTAGGAATCGGCAAACCTTGAATTTTCCCAGACTTTATTTGACTTACTATATTACCATGGCTGTTCCATACAATGTTCCTGCTACCGTACCCAATAACGTGACATAAATAATAATGATAGTCAAGGTATATTCTATAATCCAGCATTTGACGTGTTCTGTCCATGGCAACCCTGCGCAAATGCTTTATATCGTCAGAAACTCTGCCGTTGTGTTGTGACCTTTGGCCTTTGAACCTTGTACTGTTCCATGTTGTTCCTGAAGCCATTGAATCAGCAAGGTTCAAAAGCTTCTTCAAAGTTGAATTACTGTACTTATTCAGTGCTCCGCCATTCTTTTTCGCGGTGTGGTGGAAAAAGATAGCTGCTAAAACTTGGGGGTGTTTTTCCGAGAATCCTCTTCCTAAATATTTATCTATGATGTTTTTAGATTTTGACGCATGGTGGTTACATCCATGCATCTTCCCAACGTCATGCAACAGTCCAGTAAGAATAACATCCTGTTTGCTCAACTGCTTAACTTTAACTGGAGCCAGTGCAGGATCCGCCTTCTTATCTGACTTTCTGTTACATGGGATTTCCTCAGGGTGTTCGTAAAAAAAATTCATATACTGGTAGACGCGGAAGGAATGTTGGGCGGTACCATTTGTCCAATGGTCATGACCACTCGAGTGCACCCAAAAGAAACCTCTTTGCCCGCTCATATGTTCAATTAGGCGGGGCATATTTGACACGTCGGTGTTGCGAAGTACATTGATGATTTCGTTGTATATTGCCATAGTTATTATGTTTGATAAGCAAAGTTAGCAATTATTTATCGTTCATTAATACATTTCCTCATCATTTTTTTATTTTTGATATGGAGGAGTAACTTTTATATAATTTTGTTTCATTGAAACTTTTTTTTTACTATCTTTGGACGCAAAATCACAAAAGGAACAACAAATCATCTAAAAAACATAAAACCTGTTGTGATTGGGTATATAAGCATTCACCCCATGTTCTAATAATTGACAACTATAAATTAAATTAATTATTATTATGATAAAGGTACAACACATACATTTTGCCTTGCCAAACATTTTCTCACTTAAAGAAATGATCTCTACGGCATTATTAAGAGCTGATATCAATTATTATAATCAGACATATCATTTAGATTCTTTCAATGGCGGAGAAAATGAAATTGAATGTGTCAGAAAATTATTTTGTCCGTAAAAAGAGAAATAGACAGATGATAATAAAAAAGAGTACATCGTTTTTCCGTACAAAATAAATTAATTTTAAAGATAATTCCCATTTAATTTATTTATACAAAACTAGTCGAAAATCATTATTTTAATTATTTCACACAATCACGACGATAGAGAAACATGGTAACAATAAAGATAGCCAATGTGGTTTCGGATCAAAACAGTTCAGAATGTACAGCTGCATCAGATCTAAAAGAACTACTTAAGAGAAGTATTCCTGATGATATTAACGGAAACATTTCTATAGCATATGGACTTACTTTGGCTGGCCAGGAAATAAGAGATATTGATCTTTTAGTTGTAGGGGAATTGGATAATTACATCATTCCTAATTATTACACAAATAACCCCCAATATCCAAAGAAATCACTCAAGGTTGACAGCTTCTGTATAGCCATAGAGCTAAAGGAACACCCCGCTCATCGTATCAGATTCCAAGGAACTCATTTTTATGTAGATTATCAAGGGCAATTAAAAGATGCCACAAGTCAAAACGAAAAGCAACGTTATTCTTTGATAAATTATATTACCAACACTTGTGGTTATAAGCCTATTGTTACTAATGCGCTATGGCTTAAATCTTTAGATAAACAGCAATTGCGTGAAATGGTTCATTCAAATGCAGTTGGGGCATTATCTGCCGAATTTACTTTCAAGGATTTAGTCTTCCTATTGTTGTGGCAAGGAATCAACCCCTATTATAATATAGATGATAAGTGCTATCATATAAATTATAGTTATAATGGAGAGAACCTACTGCAGGATATTCAAAAAAATGTTTTTTCTTTAAGTGTTTCTCCCGCAGGATTAACAAGAAGGAAGTTGGATTTATTTGCACAAAGCAAAAGTCAAAAAATTCTTGAGCATAGTAAAATTGGGCAGGAATTAACCATTTTTAAAGGACGAGCAGGAACCGGCAAAACCATAAGGCTTATTGAAGCAGCTTTGCAGTTGGCGAATGCAGATACTGGTGAAAGATGTTTATTTTTAACATATAATCATGCGTTAGTAAGTGATATCAGAAGATTACTTCATTTTATGAATATCCCTGATGGAATAGATAATTTCACCGTTCAAATACAAACCCTGCATAGTTTCTTTATGAGTCTCATGAATAGTATCATGGGTACTAATAGAGGCGCTCTGTATAATGGAAATTTTGACAGCAATTATAAAGAGTATATTCGTAAGTTAGATGAATATGTAAAAATGCTTCTGGACGATAAAGATATAAAAACGTTAAAGGAAGACTATGAATCTGCCATTGACTGGGATTATATTCTCATTGATGAAGCACAAGATTGGAATGATGAAGAAAAAAGTATTCTTTTTAAAATATATGGATATCAACATATAATTGTAGCAGATGGCATTGATCAATTTATACGAAATAACCAGAAACAATCTTGGGGAAAGAACATTCAAGAAGTAAGCATTGAAGAACAAAAGGCGGGGCTTAGGCAAAAAGAGAATATTGCTAAATTTGTTAACGCATATGCTGAGGAAACAGGCCTTTCCTGGAATGTTAAACCAAATGGTAATTTGCGAGGAGGAGAAGTTATTATCCGCAAAAACTATGACACCTCCCTTCATCAAAAACTAACCACTTATTGCCATTCCAAGTATTCTGAATGTGAGAATTACGATATGCTATTTTTAGTTCCACATCAAATGGTGGAACATGAAGGAAAAAATCATTTCAAATATCTAACTAAGTGGAGGGAATCTGGTATTTGTGTGTTTGACGGAACAAATGACGCTTTGCGTGAGCAGTATTCAACAGACGTCAATGATTGCCGTTTATATCAATATGATTCATGTAGGGGGTTGGAAGGTTGGATAACAATTTGCCTAAATTTTGACCAACTTGTTAAGAACAAAATAAAGGAAGCAAAAGATTTTTCTCAAAGTGAAACATTAGCTCTTGAGTCACCAGAAGAAAAGCAGCGAAAATATGCACACCTCTGGTCTCTCATGCCTCTTACCAGGGCTATTGACACACTTGTAATTACAATTAAAGACGAAACGTCTGATGTAGCAAAACACCTTATCGAGATTGGTAGAAGATATCCGGATTTTGTAACATTAGATTTATAAAAACACTGTTATAATGAATGAACAAGAACTGCAATCTTGGAATGAGTCGGTAGAAAAAATTGACTCTCGGATTGCCACAATCCTTTCTGGAAAAGGGTGGAATCAAATCCTTCCTAACGGTGTTGAAGATCAAGACCGAATGATAGCTTTCTACAAGCATATCATGTACGTGATTAATTCTTTCCTAGAGGAGGAAGGGACAAGGGAGTTGTTTATTCAACTTCCTGTCGAAGAACTTGCCAATAAAGATTCTAAAGGAAGGGATTCCAAGCAGAGTAAAAGATTCCGCTGGTTGAACGGCTCCATTGCGGCCTGCCTACAAATGGCAACTATTGAACAATTCAAAGATAATATTTTTGTTCCCAAAGAAGATGATTATAATAGAACCATTGATAGGTACCATGTGGGGGATTATTTTCTAGCCAAGAAACGCGCTCACGGATATTTCTACGTTGAAACGATTGCTTCAAATAGGGGGTCTCGTTTACGGTTTTATAATAGTAATAATGGGAAACCTCAAGGTAATCCTCGTGTTGCATTCGATGAATGTATACCAGATTCTTTTGTAAGAATCGAGAGAATTCCACTGCAATTAAGAAATGGCGTTACCCAAATTGAAAAAGCGGTTGATATTGTAAAAATAATGCCGAAGACTTCAAGACAATACCAATCAGCAGCCCTCGTTTCAATTGGAGCATATTCACCTATTAACGAGCATTTAGTAACCGATTCTTCATTGTTCAACTTATCTGTGAGGTTTTTTTCCGATTATCAGAGTGCTATTAGCTATAACCCTGAAGTTATTATTGTGTGTGGAGATTCTCAATATTCTAAAGTCGCTCAGGCTTATCGAAACACAAATGCAAGAAAAATAATCTATATAGGGTCCGTCCCTCCCTTTGAAGCAAATATAAAATGTTATCCTTTTACATACCGCGAAATATATCGTTACTCTTCATGCAGTCATTCTTTTACAGAGCCAACCATCAAAGAACTTCCTTTTCCTTGGTTAAATGAACGTCAACGTGAACTTGATGGTGTTTTAAATAACTGCATACAAGAGGATGAGTCGTTTACAGAAGAAGACAAGAAAATTGTTAGCCGTAAATTGTTATGTTCTTTTTCAAGGTACGACTTTGACGCCAGTCAACTTAATAGAATAAAAGATATTTATTCCGAAGACAACATCGAAGAACTATTTAATCTAAACATCGATGTTTCTGATAACACTATCAGCAAAATATATAATTGGATACAATTACTTGAGTTTAATGGTATAAATCCCAAAAGCCAATGGATTAATGGCCAAAACGCCTCGCTTATTCTTGGCAAAAACAGCGCATACAAAAGAGATGTAAAAGGGTTGTGCGGATATAATAATCGTATTATCGCAGATAATCTTGCGGTTAATGCATATGATAAACGATATTCCTATATCTTGCGTTATCATTTGTTTGCAAAGATTACAGCACTATATTATGTCAATGAGAGTTATGCAATAAAACAATTAAACAACTATATTAATAGAGAATATGCATACTATAATTCTGATTATAGAAAAGCATTACAGACAAATATTGATGTAGTATTACAACCCACAGAAGAAATACTACCTGATTGGATTGAAAAGTTCTTTGAAGAAGAATATAACATCAATCAATTTATTTCTTCGCAGTCTGAAAGATGCCGGGTGACATTTGACGATGGAACGAGTGATATTATCGACGGAGATGTAATTGCCGATATGGGTGAGGATGGTTATACAGACATAAATATTCGTGAAACCTATACGGGTTTAGAAATTTCCTATTATAAGAAGCCAGAGAATTTTGAAATCCTAATTGCTGCTTGTGCAAAATATTCTGAACGTTGGAAACAAATTGTATATTATTCTGCACTTTGGAAATGCAAATTTATTGAAGCCTACAATAGTTTCATAAACCAAGGGTATAACAGAGGTGAGGCTATACAAACCATATCAGATAATAGCAGTCTACCCAAAGAAAGGGTCAAAGCATATAGTAAAGAGAATGGCAATAAATTCTTGAGCAGTAAGAAGGAAATGAGAAATATGCTCAATTATTTAGCGTCTTTAGGGCTCATAACTGATGCCGATAAAAGAAACGTAATCAAGGCGAAATTCTATAATAGTGAAATTCCACTAGAATTTGGGACTGCACTCAAAAGAGATTTGTATAGTACTTTTTTGGGTGACGAGCCAAACCCAACTCTCTTGGATGAAATATGCGCAAATAGCGGAATAAGCAAAGATGTTATAATTGCATCTGCTATTGTACAAAACAAAATAATCAAATCAATCAAAATAGTAAGTAACAATGAATGAAAAAGAACTAAGACAAGTGTTCGAGACACAGATTCGTGAACACATTCTGGGTCCGGGATTAGCAAAGGAAATCATTTGCTGCGAAGAAGACGCATCGGATGAAATTCTTGATGATGATCCGAAGAAACTGTACACCACCGGTGTCCTTTATCCGACATTAGTAAATCCAGACCCAAACATCAACGAGAACAATGACGGTGAAACCGACAACGACGAGGTCGATGATGAGCCAATTGTTATTTTAGATGACGATGATACAGACGATGATACTGATGCCGATGGTGATGAAGATGATAGCGGCGCTGAAACTAGTAAAGAATACCATGTTCAAGACGACCGAGATCGCACAGCCTGTTCCGATCATATCGGATTAATAACTTGTATAGATTCTGATTGTAAGAAGGTGATTATTACTATAAATTATGCCAAATATTATCGTCTTCAAAAGGATGAGCTCACGAAAGTGAAAGTGAAATTAGGATACCATTCCATTGACAAGCTAAAAGAGCTCCTCGCTAAATATGACGCAGTTGAAGGTAATGAAAAAGCGGAATCATATCTTGCTATTGATGAAGAAAACAAGACCATTTCGAGGACAAATATAGATTATAAACCGAATTTCCCGAAAATAGAAGGAGATTTAGTAGAACTCAATTATTTATTCAAAAAGTTATTCAGCTCATCTTTTTATAAGCGTGAAGCGAAAACGTATTCGTGTTCGATTGAGTTAGAGAAAGACATTTTGTCAATTGACAATGAGGATTTCACTATAACTTGTAAATCATACTACCGGTCGAACAAAAAAGGCAAGAATAAGAAGTATCTTAAAGTATTAGTTCAAAACAAGAAAAAATTTGCAGGTGAATATATTCAGAAAGCCCCAACAGAGTCTTGCCTATTCCAACTGTGTGCACGTGTTGCGCCTGAAGAGCATTTACTTGTAACATATACCGACCCGGTTAACTATGCATTCGATGCCGAAAACAATGAAACTGAGTACCTCTATAGAAATGTTATTAATTTTGGCAAAGGTGTAGGATGCGCTGTTAACTGGAATGAGAATGGAGAATGGATAGAGACTGCGTATATTCCTCACAGTGAAGTAAAGAAATTCTCAAATAGTTTGGATGAGAAGTATTGCACGAATTTGGGCTTAGATAAAAATGCTTTGAATGAAGCTTGCAAACTTATAAACTTGTCTCACTGGAGCAAAGATGATCCGAACTACATCGCAAGGCTAAGAAAATTTGTTGACGGATATGCCAAATGGGTAGAAAGCCAAAAGCAAGAGGCAGCCCAAGAGCCTCTATTTGAGACCATCTATAAAGATATCCAAAGCAAGCAGGAAGGCCTATTGGCGCGCCTTCGTGATAATATTGAGTATATCGAAAGCAACCAGACTGCATTGGAATGTTTCCAACTGGCCAATACTGCAATGCTCATCCAAATGACCATTGCTCGAAATCCTCATTTCAATAAGAATCGTGATATTGCAGAAATCGAAGAGGGCAAAGAGGTATTAAACAACCTGAATTGGTTTAAAGAGAATGGAAACGATGCTTCCTACCGTCCCTTCCAGTTGGCCTTTTTACTGATGAACTTCAAGTCAACTTTCGAAGAAGACGATAAATACCGAAAGAATTACGTGGATTTAATTTGGTTCCCAACGGGAGGTGGAAAGACTGAAGCTTATTTGGCTTTGACCGCTTTAACGATAATTGCTCGAAGAAAAACGGCCCAATCAGATGCCGAAGCGAATGGAGTGTCCGTGATAATGCGTTACACTTTACGTCTCTTAACCACTCAACAATTTGAGAGAGCGTCATATTTAATTTGTGCTCTTGAATTTATGCGCAATCAAGACTCTATCGATTTAGGACATGGTGGAAGAATCACAATTGGTCGTTGGATTGGTCAAGAGAAAGGGAAAAAACGTGAGAAATACATTAAAGGATTACAGTCAGGAGAAAAGAATAAAACAAATCCCTTCCCCGTTACATATTGCCCATGGTGTGGAGGAAAACTGGTAAGAGATGTAAAAGAGAATAATGTATATAATCACGGGTATATTAATGACGGTACCACTAATTGCTTGAATCAAAATTGTCTTTTCTGTTCAAGGTCCCTTCCTATCCAATATGTTGACGATAAACTTTACCAGAATCCACCTACGTTACTGTTGGCAACCGTTGACAAGTTTGCCAATTTGACGAAAAAAGATGCCGCAAAGATGTTAGGGTATGGAACAGACGCAAAATCACCCGACTTAATCATTCAAGACGAGTTACACCTGATAAGTGGACCTTTAGGTTCAATGGTAGGTTTCTTCGAAATGATTGTTGAGCTAATGTCAAGCAAGGGAGGGCATTGCCCTAAAGTTATCGCATCTACGGCAACAACAAGAAACACCGGTGATCAAATATCCAAGCTCTACCATAGAGAAGTCAACGTATTCCCCGCTCAAGGTATAACATATAACGACAATTTCTTCTCGCATGTAGAAGATACAGCCATGCGAAGACATATTGGCATTTGCCCACAGGCATTTCCAGTACAAGCGGAAATACGTATTATTGCTCAACTGATACTGGCAAAAATCACTTTGTTAAAAACATATCTTAACGGAAAGAAGATTGACCTCACTGACACGTCAGAGGTTGCCAATGCGCTAGTGGAGAATGACCAACTTACAAAAGAGATTGATCCATACTGGTCTTTGGTACTATATTATAATAGCCTCAAAGACTTAGGGCGTACACGCAGTCGTGTATCTCAGGAGATTTTTGAAAACTTGCGTACTCAAAAGCGTTACATGCAATTCCCTCCATCTTTGGATTTTGTATGGAAAGGGATTGACAAGCGAGTACAAGAATTCACCAGTCGAATGGACAGCTCTCAAATAAAAGATATGCTAACAAGGGCGGCAAGCCAGGCAAGGGTGTCTTTAAACAGTGAAAAAAATGCATTATTTGAAAATGAATCCAACTTGGATTTAGTTCTTGCTTCTAATATGATTTCCGTCGGTATAGACGTAGGCCGATGGAATGTAATGCTAATGTCTGGTCAGCCCCGTTCTAATTCGGAATACATTCAGTCATCAAGCCGCGTGGCTCGTAACCACATGGGACTTGTAGTTAATATCTATAGTCCCCAGCGTATACGCGAATGTTCAATGTTTGAGAACTTCACTTCCTATCATGAAGCTTACTACAAATATGTTGAACCATTGAGCCTCACTCCGGTAACGATACAGATATTGAAGAATGATATTCTTAATAACATCCGAAAATGTTATCAAGCATATATCAGTATAAATAATAATAATAAAGATAGCATCGTACATAGTCTTATTGATGAGATGAAAAATAGATTTGGCTTGGACGATGTCATAACAATGATTGCAAAGAATGAGATCAATGCCAGATGGGATAACGAAGTTTATGCCTCTTCCCTTCGTGATGTTGATCCGAATTGTTATACAAGTATACAAGAATTAAAATACAAAAAATAATGAAAAAGCTAGAAGAAATACAAAGCCGCAAGGTGATGAGTGCCTATGGTGGTGTCCAATCCATTATAGAAACTGCAGAGAACGGTTCTTTGCTTGTGGATTTCTATGATAATTGGGGTTGCGAAAAAGAGATGAAAAATAAAAATAATGAGATTGAGGATCCTCGTTTACTAAACTACATACAAAAAGAACTAGGCCTTGATATATCAAAAATTTGCAAGATTCCAACACCAGACTTTGAACACAGGAAATACTACCCAAACAATAAAGACTTGCAACAAACCATTAAAAGCCGTTATTTCCCTGGATGGTTCTATTGTCCACATTGTCGGCGGTTACATACATTGGATAAATGGAAAGAAAAATGGGAAGATAAATTTAATGGCAACAACTCGTTTGGAGATTATTTCCCTTCATGCCCTTACTGCAGTAAACAAAAGGGCAAAAGGTTTTCTCGTCAATCATTAGAACAAGTCCGCTTTCTATTGGCCTCCCTCGATTCCGGAAGGGTTATTGATGTCCCATTCACAGAAATATGGAGGCTTGACCAAAAAGGAAAGGCGTGGATAATGGATGGTCAACAGTCAACAGATGCAGAATTAACCTATCGTTCTTCTTCTGGATCGGATGGGTTGCAATCTATTTATGTTAAGAATGAAAAAACAGGTGAAAGGATTTATTTGTCCCAGATTGCATCAAAGTATATTGTGTATAAGAATGGGGAAAACCAAGGTGCATATAGACTATATCTAAGAAACCAGAATAATATCTATTATCCTCAAGTAATCAATAGTTTGTATATCCCATATAAGGATATAGAGGATGTACACAAACAAGGCATAATTTCTGATTATGAAATAAAAAGAAAAAGCATTCCTGAAATATATAACGAAATACAAAATAGTCGATATGCCCCCATGGAATTAAAGGCTTTATCCGAAGCTGATATTCAAAATATTATCAATGGTAATCTTGATTATGACGCTCAGGAATATGCCTATATTGTCAATCCTCATAATTACGGACAGAATACACTACAGAATCGTAAAGAAGATTTTGTTGCCAAGAAGTACCCTAACATCAAAGTACCCTTTGTTCAATGTATGTATGCTATTATGAGACTAAAGATGACTTCTATCGTTCCATCTTTCACTCGTATTTATCCCAAAGGGTCCGAGACTAAATGGTGGGATGTAAGTAGAGGCGAAGAAATATCCCAAACAAGGCCAGAAGAGGTGAAAACTTATTCCAATAATAATGGTGTAGATTTTATTCCTGGAGTTGAATCATATGGTGAAGGTATTTTCTTTGAAATGGACGTGGCTAATATTGACGAGACAGAAAGATTCACATTCGTACATACGTATAGCCATATGATCATGAAGGAGCTGGAGTTCCAATGCGGCTACCCTCTTTCGTCAATGAAAGAAAAAATATATTCTAGTAACAACAAATGGGGTATCTTAATATACACAATAGGAAGTTCAGAAGGTAGTTATGGGGGGTTAATATCTCTCTTCCCTTCCGAAGCCAAGTCTGATGGAATCGACTCTCAAATAGTTAAAATTATTAATTATGCAATGGAGCGTGTAAAAGACTGCCCCAATGATCCCATCTGCGAGAAAGAATACGGTCATTGCTATGCATGTCTTGATATTCCAGAGATCAGTTGTTGTAAATGGAATAACGAATTAAATAGAAATGTCTTTATTAAATATAAAGAAAAAAATGAAAAGACTCCGCCAAATATAATTCTTGATTAATTAAGAAATGTGAGAGTGTAAAGAAACCGTGGTCTGATACTTCTTATTGTAACCTAGCACCATTCACTTTACACTCTCACACCCTCAACCTATTTCTTAAGAATCTCTGCTAATTGTTTCTCGATACCTTCCATGAGAGGAGAGACGTTTTCGGCCTGATGGAGGACACCGTTGGTTTTCAGGAGTAGGTCGGAACTGTTCACGAAGAAATTAGCAGTCTTTTTCCAAAGTTTTGAGGCATTAGCCAGGACATAGACAAGGCGGTACAAATCACGGTCCTCACCGAGCCATTTAATGGTGGTGGGTACTTGTGTTCCCTTATATTCTTTTGAGAACCGATAGACAAACGAGTAGAAGACCTGTTCGTCGTGTTCCAACAAACCAGCCTTACTGAGCACATCGTATATCTGACAACATTGTTCGGTCGTCAGATTCGTGTCAAAACAATCGTTCTTGTCCTTGACGCCATCACTTGATTCGGGAAGGGAGAATGAGTTAATGTACAGATTCCAAAAGACGATCATTATTTCGTCTATTCCAAAATCATCATTCGCATTCTGGAGACTGTCACCCAGATTCACGTTCTTATACATCTCATATCGTGGTGTATTCCCAATCAAGACTTCTAACTTGTAGCTTTCTTCCTGGTGTTTTGAGAAATACTTGATGAAGTTGTGGCGGGCGATGTAGAACTTTATCAGATTCTTCACCGAATTGTACCCGTTCAAGATATCCTTATCATCCACAGGAAGTTCGACGTCTTCTGTCAACCCACGTATCAGTCGTATCATTCGGTCGATACCTTGTTGGTATGGCAGAATCATGGCAGCGTCATCTGTAAAATTGTCTTCCTGGTGATCCCAGAAATAACTCACACGGATATTTAACATGGCTCTGGTCAGGGCAGCCTTTTTAATGTCGGAATAGTCGCTTTTGATTTTCAGCAGAATGAAGAGAAAATCATTCTTGTTCTTAGCGTACAGGGCTTGCTTCAGCTCTTTCTTGACCTCAAAATCGGCATCAAGATATTCGACCAGTTCTAACGCATCCGCTATATCTATGGCAGTCATGTGGTCATAGAAATCCGAATCGGAGATAATGACATTCAGATTGTCCACGACCTCTCTATGGTTGATATATGTACTTACTGGAATCCCTTGTGTTTCTTTCTCCGTCAACTTGATAAGCTCGTAGTCAAACACACGATAAAAATAGCACAAGAAAAGCCATGCCAGGTAATAAGTGGAAAAGAACAGGCGGGAGGGGTGAGATTCATGGGACAGGACCTTCTTCTTATAAAAGCCCTGGTCATGGATGGCGAGTACGATTTTTACCAGGCCTTCACCAAATCCCCTAAAGTACTCACACATTAATGTCAGGTCCCGCGTGTCCCCTTCGTTTCTTTTTGCCCACACATCCTTTCCTTTCTCCATCAGCTCTGCCGTGCATTGATGGATAAAGTCATTGCCTTGTTCATAATCACTGAAAGTCCGGACCTTGCTCAATACAGTGACAAACGAGCGCAGATTTAGCACATCATGAGAATCTTGTTCAGCTGCCATGTTTTTAGTCTGTTGTTCCTGCTTATTATAACCATATTCCATTGCAAAGATACAAAAATACGGCCGTTTCACACCAAAGAAACCTCTTTTTTTCAAAAGAGTTTGGTGATTTCATTTATATTTATTATATTTGCATTGGAGTTCTATTTTAGATTCCAAGTGAGATAAAATTATAGTAAATCAACCTGGTAAACCGAGACATCAACCACGTAAGACAGAACAAGGCTATCATCTGACTCTTAATTTCTTTTATATTCTTTTTTTTTACTGGGGGGCGTGTGGTCGTCAGTTCGAGTCTGATCATCCCGACCATAGAATTCCAAATGAAAAGGTTGAGTAACAAAGTTACTCAACCTTTTTTGTTTCTACATGTCCTGCTACTTCTGCTTCCTTTCTAAATCGCCTTGAATGATGTGTTTGTTTGCCATTATTATCTATCTGTTCAATAAATTGGAATTTACTTACTTGTTAACCATTCCATCTTTGTTAGGCAAGTAATGTGTTCCGTCCGCAACTCACCAACCAATTGTGATGACACGTTGCATTTCGTGAACAT
>JAEEGL013985286.1_pt1 | contig 18838 bp, 11 predicted proteins | sample 9134231 | NCBI WGS metagenome assembly JAEEGL01 (sample SAMN16246548, study PRJNA631951) | gut metagenome | biome: gut microbiome; feature: rumen; material: fiber-attached | host: Bos | place: Iran: Karaj | collected 2018-10 | reverse complement strand
TTCACTTTGGGGCGGAGAAATGAGTCCGCCCCATATTTATGAGAAAAATGGGAGAAACCCAATGAAAAAATACATGGGAAATAAGCTGGCAATACTGCTTTTCATATTACCGGCCCTTGCAATCTTTATAACATTTGATTTTATTCCGATCATCCAGGTTTTTGCATATAGTTTTACCGACTGGAATGGTCTTACGATTCCGAATTTTACAGGTCTTGAAAATTACATAGAACTGTTCACAGATAGAGTTTTTTTTACATCAAACAGAAACCAGTTAATCTTTGCGATAGTAATAACTGTTTATCAGATGTTTTTTGCAACAGTATTTGCCATCACTATATCTGATAAAAAGATGAAGGGCAGAAAGTTCCTCAGAGTTGCGTATTTCATTCCGGTTATTCTTTCAGTAACCGTTGTATGCCAGCTTTGGAGCGCAATCTTAAGCGGAGAGGGACTTCTCAACAAGCTCTTTGAGGTTGCAGGTTCTGACTTTTCACAGAACTGGCTTGGCGACAGATATAAGGCAATTTATGTTATTGCATTCGTAAACGCATGGCAGTGGATGGGATATCAGTTTGCACTCATTGTTGCAGGTATCAAGTCAATCCCATCAGATTACTATGAGGCTGCCAGAATCGACGGCTGCTCAAATGTTTTGGCACACTTAAAGATCACAATTCCGCTTCTTGCAGAAACATATAAGTTCTGTCTTATCATTTCACTCACAGGTGGTATCAAGGCATTCACTGAGATGAACATTTTGACAGGCGGCGGTCCTAACAAATCAACTTTCACACTCACATATATGATGTACAATGCAGCATTTAAGAAGTCTGATTACGGCTATGGTCTTGCAGCTGCTTCAGTAATGGTTATCGAGTGTATGCTTGTAATGCTGGTCATCAACTTCATTTTCAGAGAAAAGGATCAGAAGAAGGAAGAAGAGAAATCAAGGAGGAAACGAAATGCATAACGAAGCCAAGAAATCTGTTTTGCACTATATATTCGTGGTATTTTGCTGGATTTATGCAGCGTTTTCACTTTACCCACTTATATGGATGCTGTTTTACTCATTTAAGACCAATCAGGAGATCTTTGTAACAAACCCATTCGGATTTCCATGGCCTTTACATTATGAGAACTATATTACCGCATGGACCAAGTACGATGTTCCGCTTTACTTTGTTAACAGCTTACTTGTATCTATCGGAACTGTATCAATAACAATCATCTGCGCACTTCTTTTCTCATACGCAACAAGCCGTATGGTATGGAAGATGAAGACATTTACAAGACTTTTTCTTGGACTTGGAATGTTTATTCCGGTACAGGCTATCATGATCCCTGTTGTTAAGGTTGTTCAGAGATTCAACCTCATGGGAACAAGATGGTCACTGATCTTCCCATACATCGCAATCAACCTTGCATTTGCCTGCATGGTATACTATGGATTTTTTAAAGGAATCCCGATGGAACTTGAGGAAGCAGCCTGCATGGACGGCGCTACAATCTATCAGACATTCTTCCTGATAATTGAGCCACTTGTGCGTCCTGCAACAGTAACACTTATCATTTACATCTTCCTTAATGCATGGAATGAGTTCATTCTTGCAAATGTTGTTGTAGGAAGTATTCCTGCACTTAAGACACTTCCTCTTGGAGTTTTGTTCTTCCAGGGCGAGTTCACAACCGATTGGGGCGGAATGGGAGCAACAATGGTTATCGCTTCATTCCCTGCGATAATCGTTTACTCAATCTTCTCAGAGCAGGTTGAGAGCGCTATGACAATCGGTGGTGCAGTAAAGGGTTAATAATACAAGATCATAAAGTTTCAGAACCGGTCCTTTTTAGCAGAGGGCCGGTTTTTGGCATTCAAAATGCGAAAAAAGTGTTTGTACGTTGCTTATGTTATAATGGTACGTGAGGCAGTAAAATGGGCGATAAGAATGTAACAAATATGACCTTAAAGGACATGGAGGCTTTTGACGGCGGCAGGAGGCTGTCGGGCAAAGAGAAAGCCAGAAATATGTCCATTAAGTATAAAATTGCATCAATGACGATTATAGTGGCACTGATTCCTATGATAGTGCTTACTGTTTTGATGCTTATTTTCTACAATAGAGCTATTATGCAGAGAGCGGATAATCAGATCAGGGAGAATATCCGCATAATGTCTGACAGGATTTCATCGGTTCTTTCAAATGGTGAAGTCTGTTCCAACAATCTGACCATCGAGTTCAGCAATTACTACAACGACAAATCCATGAAGCAGGTTACGAAGGACAATAAGATCATCAGCCAGCTTTCCCAGTCGCTTCTTATCTACAATGGAATTTCATCAATAGTTTTCCTCGATAAATATGACAGAATGTACTCAACTGATCCTTCTCTTTATGAACTTAAAAAGGAGCTGTTTGAATCGGAGTATGTAAAAAAGCTCTCTGAAGAGGGTGGCAAGACCATTATGATGGATCAGACAGATAACCCAATGACCAGGGAGGGAAAAGAAGTCATCACAATGGGAAAGCATGTGATAAACATCGTCACAGGTGCTCCTTTCGGATACATTTTTATCAACATGGATAAAAATTTCCTCATTGAATCTTCGCAGAGTGAAATAAGCTATTATTTTCTATACGATACTGATGGAAACATCATTTCGGAGACAGAGAAAAAAGACAGCATCTACAGTGATACTGCACTCATTGAGAATCTTTTTTCAACTGAGGAGAATTATATCAGGTACAACAAGGAGTCGTATCTTATAGCCAGGGATTCAATCAAAGGCTTTCCATGGACAATAGTAGGAATCACGAATCTTAATAAGTTTAATGTAACAGGTAAGGATCTGCAGTTCATTCTTTTGACTACAGGAACTGTGACGGCGATTCTACTTCTTGCTTCTGTACTCTTTTCTACAAATCTTGTAACGAAGCCTCTTAAGATACTTCATGACAGAGCGGAGCAGATTGCAGAAGGTGATATGAGCTTCAGATTCAGGTTCAGGTCAAAGGATGAGATCGGACGACTTGGCAGAATCTTTAATTACATGACACAGCGAAACTTAGAGCTTCTTCAGCAGGTTGATGAGGAAGCGGAAAAGAAACGAGAATATGAGCTTGCTCTAATTCAGGAGCAGGTTAAGCCGCATTTCCTTTATAATACACTCGATATCATCATTATGCTGATCGAGATGAACAGGTCAAAAGAGGCATCGCGTGTAACCAAGAAGCTTGCAAATTACTATAAGAATTCTCTTTCCGGAAGTGAAGAGATCGTAACTATAGAAAGAGAGATTCAGATAATTCAGGACTATCTTGACCTTCAGACCATGCGATATAACGACAAATTCAGTTATGAGATCGATGTGGATGATTCCATAAAAGGCTCAAGTATCCCGAAGATGACGCTTCAGCCGCTTGTTGAGAATGCGATTTACCACGGAATTAAGAACAAAGAGGGCTGGGGCAAGATTACAGTTACCGGCAGAACTGATGGAAATATTGCGATTTTGCAGGTGACAGATGATGGAATCGGAATGCCTGACGAGGAATTAAAACGCCTTAACAGACTGCTCGAAGATGATGAGCACTACGGCGATGAACAGAAGAAGCTAAGTGAAGAAGCCAAGATAACTTCCCATGACAGCACCAAAGGTGGCTCTCATTTTGGACTTTATTCTGTGGCGAGAAGAATTAAGCTCTATTTTGGACGAGAGTTTGGAGCATCGATTGAAAGCAGGCAAAACGAAGGTACAACCATAACAATCCGCGTACCTAAGGCGAGCTAAGCTTTAACTCTTTTGACATGATTTTTTCAAGATAAAAAACATATTGGAGCACTGCGACATGATTAAGATTATGATTGTTGATGATATGCCTATTTTCCTTGAGTATCTAAGAGGCTGCATTGACTGGAATTCATACGGCTTTGAGATATGCTGTGAAGCACACGACGGAAGAGAAGCTCTTGAGAAAATTGAAGAGTTCTATCCGGATGTTGTCCTTACGGATATAACTATGCCTTACATTAACGGCTTAGAGCTTGCGGAGCGCATAACAAAGGACTATCCTGACATATCCGTTATTCTGATCACAGGAAATAACGAGTTTGAGTATGCTAGAAAAGCAGTAAAAATAGGCGTCTGCGACTATATAGTAAAGCCCTTTGAGAAAGAGGAACTTATCCTTAGCCTTTTAAAGCTTCATGACAACATCGGCAAAGCTGTGGAAACCCAGACAGGTGCTGAAGAAGATGTGTCAAAAGAGCTTGATGAGGAGCTTAAGACCATAATTTACGCGGGTATAAATGATAAAGAGGCTCTTTCCGGGATCGAGCAGCGTCTTTTTCCTAAAAAAGAGGCTGGAAGTGCATATCTGCTCTCGCTGTTTAAGTTCGATACGGCAGGGTATGCCAAGACTGAGAAGGATGCAAGAGAAAAACTCATGAACTGGGAGAGCCTTATTGCAAAGCTTCTTGCTGACAAGATTGATCTTGATGGTGATTTCAGGATTTTCCATGACTTTGAGAATAATATCGTTGTGCTGATGGACTTTGAGTCGGACGAGGCGCTTGATAACTATAAGGGCTATGAATTTACCGATATTTTGCAGGTCGTTAAGAATCAGCTGGAGATTGGAAGCTCGATCGCAATCGAAAAGGCCGGCAGTATTGGCGATGTTAAAAAAGCTTACGAAAAGTGCTTGAGTTTCCTCTCTCAGAAGGGGTATGGACAGCTATGGGACCTTCGTAAGAACAAGGATGAAAAGAGCTACGCATCACTAGATGCGATCATCAGGCTAAACAAGGATATAGAGACCTTGCAGGCAGACGATGCTGAAAATGTCATAAATACGCTGTGGACAAGGCTCCATGACAAGGAAACTGAAGAGGGTAAGGTGTCTATCTCAGACATGAACCTGATCACAAGCGCCATCAGCATTCTGATGACCAATATAATAAGCTCAGGTTTTTCAATCGAGAAGATATACGGAGAAGGTTTTTCTCCTGAAAAATTCATGGCTGATGCGGAGTCATCCGAGAAGCTGCGTGACAATGTTATCTATCTTTACAGAAAGAGAATAGAGTTTGAAAAGGGTAAAAAAGAGTCTAAGACTCATTCAACTGCTCAGGCTGCAAAGCAGTATATAGAAGAGAATTTTGATAACAACGAGCTTTCCATCTCCGATATATCAGAAAAACTCTGTGTAAATCAGACTTATCTCAGGAAGATGTTTAAGAGTGAGATGGATATGACACTTACTGAGTATATTACGCAGTACAGGATGCAGGAGGCAAAGAGACTCATTACAACGACTGATGCCAAGCTTTCCGAAGTTGCTGAAAAGGTTGGTTACAGTGACGTTAGTTATTTCTCAAATGTATTTAAGAAGTACTACGGTATTTCACCACGCAGTATGAGCAAAGAGTGATAGAATAAGCAATCCGGTCTTTGATATTACGATTTTGTTTGATTATACCTTGCTTTGTAGTTATAATTTAAGAATCGTGTTAACTGGTATTCTTTGATACCTTGTCTTTTTAGGGAGGAGCGTTATGGAATTACTGGAGATATGTCAAAATGCTAAGGCTGCGAAGTATGAAGTTCAGAAACTTAGTACTGAAGCGAAGAATAAAGCTCTTTTGACTGTTGCTGATAAACTTGTTGAGAACGCTGAATATATCATTTCCGCTAATGCAAGGGACTATGAGAATGGTGTGAAAAACGGGATGCATCAGGGAATGCTCGACAGACTTAAGCTCGATGAGAAGAGAATCGAGGCTATGGCTGTGGGCCTTCGTCAGGTAGCAGAGCTTGAAGATCCAATCGGACAGGAGATTGAGCATTTCGAGAGGCCAAATGGTCTTTTTATCAAAAAAGTCAGAGTACCACTCGGAGTAATCGGAATTATCTATGAGTCAAGACCGAATGTAACAGCTGATGCCTTCAGCCTCACATTTAAGTCGGGTAACGCCGCTATTTTAAAGGGCGGAAGCGACGCAATAAATAGTAATATCGCCATCACAAAGGTAATAAGAGATGCTCTTGAACTTGAGGGAATTACTAAAGATGCGGTACAGCTTATTGAGGATACTGACAGGGCTGTGACAACAAGCTTTATGAAGATGAACGACTATGTGGATGTGCTGATCCCAAGAGGAAGCGCAAGACTCATTAAGGCGGTTGTTGAGAATTCTACGATTCCTGTAATTGAGACAGGTACAGGTAATTGTCATATCTATGTTGATAAGGCAGCTGATTTTGACAAGGCCATTCCTATCATCATAAATGCCAAGACACAGAGGATTGGTGTCTGCAATGCAGCTGAATCACTGGTGGTTCACGAAGACATAAAGGACAGCTTCCTTCCTCTTTTTGCAAAGGCAATGAGAGAAAAAAATGTCGAGATGAGAGCTGATGAGGCATCCAAAGCAGTAATTGGGGACTGCAAGGAGGCTACAGAAGCGGACTTTGGCACTGAGTATCTCGATTATATTATCTCAGTCAAGACTGTTAAGAGCGTTGATGAGGCAATTGCGCATATCAACAAATACAATACAGGTCATTCGGAAGCCATTATCACTGAGGATAAGGAAACAGCACAGAAATTCCTTGATGAAGTGGATGCGGCCTGCGTTTACGTCAATGTTTCCACCAGATTTACTGATGGATTTGAATTTGGATTTGGTGCTGAAATAGGGATCAGCACTCAGAAGCTCCACGCAAGGGGACCTATGGGACTTAGGGAGCTTACATCATATAAATACGAGATTTTGGGAGAAGGACAGATCAGGGGATGATTACAACTAGTCAGGAACTACTTGAGGCAAGAAAAAAAATAATTGCGGTTTCCAGAGAACTCCACGAGGTGGGGCTTCTGGTCAGAACCTGGGGGAACATAAGTCAAAGGGTTGATGAAGATTCTTTTATCATAACTCCAAGTGGAATAAAATATGAGGACCTTACTCCTGAGATGATAGTTAAGGTCAAAATTAGCGATCTTTCCTATGAGGGAGACTATCTTCCTTCAAGTGAAAAGGCTGTTCATGCTGCGTGCTACAAGAACAGGCCTGATGTTGAGTTTATCGTTCATACACATCAGGTATACGCTTCATGCGCAGGAACATTGGGTATCAGGAAGATCATAACTTATTTTGATGATGAGGATATGATCATTCCTGTTGCGCCTTATGCACTTCCGGGAACCGAGAAGCTGGCTGAGAGCGTAGCTTTTACAGTTAAAAAATTCCCGGAGACAAATGCGCTTATTATGGCAAATCATGGAACTATCTGCATGGGCAGGAACTCGAAAGAGGCCGTGATTGAAGCTGAGAAGCTGGAAGTTGCGTGCAACAATTTCCTTATCGATGTTTGTAAGACTGATATGCATCACGGTGTGGAAGTTGGCTTTAACAGTCACCTGGAGAACGGCGTTATCGTCTATGACATTCCTGATACACCGGAGAGAGTTAAGCGTATCCACGAGAAGATTTATCATAAGAGACCTGATGTGAAATATATCATTCACAATAAGTCCGAGGCTGTTATGGCTGTCTCCAGAAGAGCCAATCACATGAGACCTCTTCTTGATGATTTTGCACAGCTTATCGGCTATAGCGTTAAGGTGCCAACAAATGAGCACGGCAAAGACGCTGACAGCTATCACAATATCAAGAAACATGTTAATGCGATTTTTTCCCTGAACGACGGTGCTTACTGTGTGGGAAAAGATGAAGATGATGCCATGGCAGTTGCGATTGTCCTTGATAAAGGCTGCATTGCGCATACTGCTGTCATGAGGCATGGAGAGGGACATTATTTGTCACTTCTCGAGTGCTATCGCATGAACAGGCATTACAGAAAGAGCTATTCAAAGCTCGCTGATGCAGGTAAGAAATGATTAAAAAGAAATATATAACGATATTGCTCGTCATTTCAGCGCTCATCTGCGTTTTAATTGCAGTGGCGCTGATTCGCGTTTTTTCATCTGATGCGGCGATCAAGGATGCAGCTGAGACTGATGAGAGCTCAATATTTGAATCAATATCAAGCCTTGAGGCGCTTGAGCTTGGCGTTATCGATGGAGATGAGCTTAGGGAGCAGAACGGTATTGAAGAAGACTCGGATGCCGGCGCAGAATCAGAACTTTCAAAAGAAGTTGATGTAGCAATATCATTAAGATCTATTCAAAATGATTTAAAAATAAAATTTACAGACAGCTCTAATGACAGGCTTATCATAGGTGTTCCATTTACGGCCACAGTCACATGTGCGAATAAGACCTATACTTATACGGATTCAGATATGGATGGTATCATCTATATTTCTTACGTTGATGCTGGTGAATATAAGGTATTCATGTCTGATGTTAATGAGAACGGTATAAATTATTCAGCAGGAAAATCGCAGGTGATCACTGTTTCTGATGCAGTAGTCTATGCCAAGGTTGATGTGAAAGACGAGATCAAGACTGAGGCAGAGATCAACGTTGCTGAAGAAGATACTAAGGTTCAGGATGTTGACGAGACAACTGATCTTTCATCTTCTCAAGGCGAAGGCGTAAGCGGTGAGGAACAGTCCTACGATGAAGATATATCGGATGAAGCCGAAGACCTTCTTGCTCAGATTGAATCCGAGAACAATGCCAGTGAAGAAGCTAAGAAAAAGATAGAAGGGCCTGTTTCCGGCACACTTACCGCTCCGGCAATTGCGACAGATCCGCAGTATGTTTCTGCACATTCAGGTGTAAAGGGTGTAGATGTTTCCAAACATAACGGAAATATTGACTGGGGAGCAGTAAAGGCAAACGGTATCGATTTTGCCATTATCCGATGCGGCTACCGCGGTTCAAGTTCGGGAGCTCTTGTTGTTGATCCTTTGTATTACCAGAACATGATAGCTGCTCAGGGAGCCGGACTTTCAGTCGGAGTCTATTTCTTTTCCCAGGCAGTAAATGTGGTGGAAGCAGTTGAGGAAGCCTCAATGGTCCTTGAACTATTAAAAGGTTACACACTTCAGATGCCGGTATATATCGACGTGGAAAAAAGTAATGGCCGCGGAGATGCCATTTCTGTTGAGGAGCGAAACGCAGTAATAAATGCATTTCTTGTAACTATCAAGAATGCAGGTTACACAGCAGGTATATATTCGAATAAGTTGTGGTTTGAAAATCGTATCAGTACAAGCCTGTTTCTTGATTATAAGATATGGCTTGCGCAGTATGTGGACATACCTACATACTATGCCTCAAGGTATGACATGTGGCAGTATACTTCAAAGGGAAGTGTTCCGGGAATTGCCGGAAATGTGGATATGAATGTAATCAAATGAAAATGAAATATGGACGGTTCATGTGTTCAAAGTGAATGCATGAACCGTCTTTTTTACTATTTGTAGATATATTTTAATAAAATATTTTAGCCTTGGTTAAACGTTAAAGTTCAGGAAAATACAGGATTTTAATGTTTAGATACAAATTGAATAGTTTAAAGTAATATAAAATAATTAATGACAATGAGTCGAAAATGTGCTAAATTTTCATTATGAATTTAGTAATTATTACAGTTTTTTATGCTATGGGGAGTATGTGAGTTGTAATAATCACTAAAAATATTAAGGAGGAATTCGGGAAGGTATGAAAAAAGGGCACAAAAACTTTTGGCTCAAAGGGGCCAGCTTTGCCATGGCTACATTTATGGCATTTTCCGGATTGTCAGTGTTACCTCAGGGGGTAATTTCTGCGAGTGCAGAAGAGGGAAGCATTGCCATTTCTCAGGAAGAAATTGATTCTTTAACATCTAATTCATCATTTCGCAGAACCAGCGTCCATGATCCGTCAATTGTTTATGATGGTGAAGGGACATATTATGTATTTGGTTCTCATCTCGGTGTTTCCAAATCAAATGACCTTGAAAACTGGACATCAATCTACACTGATAATCCGACTAGCGGAATATTCGCAGAGGGCTATGATACCGAATTTCAGCTAAATACCAATGCCGGATCTGAAGTAGAGGTTCTTGATGCAGAAGGAAATGTTGTAACAGCTTCTTTTGGCGATTACAACATGAATAACTGGATTGCCAATAATTCGATTAATGGCAACATGTGGGCACCTGACGTTATCTATAATGCTAACCTCGGGAAGTGGTGCATGTACCTTAGCTTAAACGGAGCTAACTGGAATTCAGGCATAGTTCTTTTGACCTCTGACAATATCGAAGGCCCTTATGACTATGTGGGACCTGTTGTATTTTCAGGATTTAGCACTGCTGATTCTTCAAAAAGTTTTCACGATACAGATATAGAATTTGTAATTGGCGAGCAGGACGAACTTCCTGCTAAGTATCAGAAGATTTCTGACAGGACATGGGGCGATTTCTGGCCACATACTATTGACCCGGCTGTATTTTATGACGAGGATGGAAGGCTTTGGATGGTATATGGCTCCTGGTCAGGCGGAATCTACATGCTTGAGCTCGATGAGAACACAGGTCTTCGTGATTATACAGTTAAGTATGACGACAATTATGACGAGCTTGGCAAGAATGTGACTTCTGATCCTTACTTCGGAAAAAAGATTGCCGGCGGATACTATGTTTCAGGAGAAGGACCATACATTGAGCATATAGGAAATTACTATTACCTCTTTATGTCTTATGGCTTCTATTCACCTGAGGGCGGCTATAACATGAGAGTTTTCCGATCAGAGAATCCTGACGGACCTTATGTTGATGAGAATGGTGTGAGCGCTATTTTTGACAGATATATCATGAACTACAGCGCTACAGATTCATCTAAGAACCGCGGCGTTAAGCTTATGGGCGGATATCAGTGGCCTACTATGAACAAGGCGGAGATATCACAGGGACATAACTCGGCTATTGCTGCAGTTGATGGCAAGAATTATCTTATCTATCACACAAAGTTCAATGATGGAACAGCAGGCCATGAAGTAAGAGTTCATCAGCTTTTTGTGAATGAGGATGGATGGCTTGTCACAGCACCTTATGAGTATGCTGGTGAGACAATTTCTGAAAATGGCTATAGCATTTCTGAGATAGCAGGAAGCTTTGGACTTATAACTCATAATTTCCAGATGGCTTATGCTGATCTTGCATACAATTCTCCTGTAGATATTACGCTTAACGAAGACGGAACAATTACAGGGGCAAAAGAGGGATTCTTTACCATTACTGAAGGAACACCGTACTGCCAGATAACACTTGACGGTGTAACCTATAAGGGCGTTTTTGTTGAGCAGATGCTCGGTGGAACAAACGTGCCTGTGATGTGTTTTACTGCAGTCTCTAATGAGGGACTTACTATCTGGGGATCTGGGGAGATTACAGATAAGGCAGCAATAGCAATTACAGCTTCAAATTCGTCATACGATGCGCCAAAGACAACTTATGGAAGCATTACACTTCCTGCTGAGGGTGACCATGGCACAACAATAAGCTGGAAATCATCAGATCCTGCTGTGATGGCTGACGATGGAACAGTTGGAACAATTAATGGCACTTCAGTAGTTACTTTGACAGCAAGAATTTCCAAAGGCGATTACTACTTTGAAAAGAACTATGAAGTAACAGTCAAGAAGCTTGAACAGAATGAGACTGATTCTCTTGTTGTGGGAGAATTCTTTAAGGATGAGGAAGTTGACCTCTCAAGAGCTCTTAGCAATAAGATTTCTTTTGCAAATCCATTATATAAGGGAACAGCAAGCGGACTTGATCTTTCAGGCGGAGTAACAATCTCTTTTGACACTAAGAGAACAGGAAATGTAAATGTTCTTGGAACACTGTTTGCCTTCCAGGGCAATGGCGGTGATGATGGCAGAATGTACTTCACACCGGGATCATACCTTGGTTATAACGCAGGTGGTTCCTGGTATGATGCAAACCTTAAGAGCTATGCTCTTGTAAAGGATTATATCGGCGAGAGCGCACATGTTGACGTTAATCTCACAGCAACCGGATTTAATGTAACTGTAAATGGCGAGCTTGCTTATAACGAAGAAATCCTTGCGACAGAAAACGGCGATGGAACAATAGACGGCAAGTATACAAAGGTCCTTAAGTGGCTTTATAACAGCGCTGATACTATCATGTTTGGTTCCGGTTCCTGGTGGGCAGATGTTGCCAACAGCACAATCAGCAATGTTGCTATTACTGTTGGACCAATCGACAAGAGCGTTGATCTTAGCGATGAGGAAATAACTGAGCCTGAAAGTGGTGAAGCAGATGTCATCACTTATAAAAGAGATAAGGTAGAGCTGACATCTAACAGTTTCTACGAGGTAATAGACAACCCATTCTATGAGAAGAACCTTGAAAAAGTAACGTTTAAGTACACAATCAACATGACTGCAGGAACTCCTCAGAATGGCTGGGATGGAATCTTTAGTTTCTACAACAGCCAGACAGGCGGAAGAGTTTCAATGCAGACAAATCCATATCTTTGCTATAACTCAGATGGATGGATTGATGTAAATCAGCCCGGAGATACTGCTGCTAATAAGGCTCCTTACATGACACCGGGAAAAGAGTATGATGTCGTTGTGGTTATCTCTTCTGAAGGCGTTACAATGAGCGTTGATGGAGAGGAGCTTAGCCCATCTGTTAACGGATCAACAACAGACTATACAAAGATATTAAAGGCTATTTCAGGAGCTGATCAGCTTACCTTTGGTGTAGGACTAGCAATGAGCTCCTACTGGAATACAGAGCTTTGTACTTTGACAAATGTTGAGTTTTCATCAGTAAAAGAGGGAGAAGTTGATGAGCCATCAGAGCCGGAAACTCCTGATGAGCCATCAGAGCCGGAAGAGCCTGTTAACTATGATGAGGTATTTTATAAAAATGATTCAGTAGTTTTTTCAGCAAATAACGCTAAGACAGTTTATGACAATCCTTTCTTTGGAAAGACAATTGATAAGCTCTACATTGCTTACACAATTGAAATGACTGAGGCATCAGTAAAGAATGGATGGGATAGTATCCTGAGCTTCTATGATACAGCTTCAACCGGAAGAATCTCAGTTCAGACAGCGCCATATCTTTGCTATAACGATATGAGCGGAAACTGGATTGATTTCAACCAGCCTGATCTCTCAGGAGCTGTTGATAAGGCACCTACTTTTGAAGCAGGAACAAAGCATGATGTGACAATTACTGTTACAAAAGATGGATGCGTAATGACAGTTGACGGAGCAGCACTCAATACTCCAAAGAACGGATCGGATACAGCAAGCTGCGAGACTCTGCTTGACTTTATCACAAAATGCGATCAGATGACTCTTGGTGTAGGGCTTGCTGATACTGCTTTCTGGTATACAGAAGTTTGTAACATTACTGATCTCGTAGTTTCCACAGGAAAGACAGAAGAGGAAGTAGAGCCTACAGATCCAATCGAGCCTACTGAGCCTGAAAATCCTACAGATCCGACAGAACCAACAGAACCTACTGAGCCAACAGAGCCAACAGAGCCCGATCAGCCAAGTGAGCCGGACAAGCCATCAGAGACAGCGGTTACTGGTCACTTCTACACAAAGTGGTTCACAACTTACTTTGAGACAGAGGATGGAAGTGAGTATTCAGGTCTTTTGACAATTGACGGTAATACTTACTACATCGGTGAAAAAGGCGCAGTTGTAAAGCAGAGCTATGTAGACGTAGATGGCGAAAGATATTACTTCGACGGCGATGGCCACATGGTAAAAGGCTTCATGACAAAGTGGGGCACAACATATTTCTTTGGCGAAAATGGCGCAATGGTAAGAAATGATCTTGTGACTGTAGATGGTGCAACATATTTCGTAAATGATAATGGCGCCATAGTTAAGCAGGACTATGTAACACTTGATTCCGGAAGATATTACTTCGATGGCGATGGCCATATGGTAACAGGATTTATGACAAAATGGTTTACAACATACTATTTTGATGAGTCAGGAATTCAGGTATTTGACGCACTTGTTGATGTGGACGATAACACATACTACATAAATGCCAAAGGCGTTAAGGTTACAAGCGACTTCGTTACATTTGATGACGGAACAAGATTCTTTGGTTCAGACGGAGTGATGGTTAAGGGTAAGACAATTACGAGATGGTTCCAGAAATATACATTTGATGAGAATGGACTTCTCGTGGACTAAAGATATCAGCAGGAAACTCCTATAAGGTTTCTTCATACATTAACTCCAAAAAGCGAAGAGGATGGGAACATTATTCCCATCCTCTTTGTCTATGGTTTGATATTAATAATCTGCAGATTTTACTTCCATCCAGGCGTCATTGTAGAGTCTGTCGCCGGATTCACCAAGGTATTTATAGCTTTCAGTATGCATAGTGCTAAGATCTGGAAAGGCTACTTCGGAGTTTTTGATGTCCTCATCTTCAATGTTTTCCTTGGCAACGTCATTTGGAGTAGAGTAGGTGATGTACTCAAAGTTCTTTAGGGCGATATCGCCGCGGCACATGAAATCGATCCATTTGTGTGCATTTTCAGCATTTTTGGAATCCTTAGTGATAACCCAGGAATCAATCCATACATTAGTGCCTTCCTTTGGAACAACGTATACAAGATCGGGATTTTCTCTTGCGGTATAAATTGCTTCTCCTGAGTAGATTACGCCGAGAGCAGCTTCGCCTCCAATCATTTTATCTCTTACCTGATCCACAACATAGGCCTGAACAAGGGGCTTTTGGGCTATGAGATCGTCAGTTGCAACTCGTATCTCATCAGGATTTGTTGAGTTGAGTGAATATCCATTTTTAAGAAGTGCAACCATCATGGCATCGCGAACGGAATCCTGCATAAGGATTGAACCGTAGTATTTAGGATCCCAAAGAATGTCCCAGCTGTCCACAACATCGTCAACCATCGTCTTATTATATAGAATTCCTACGGTTCCCCAGCAGTAGGGTACACAATATTTATTTCCGGGATCAAAATCATTTGCCTGTTCAAAGTACTGAGCACCAATATTAGCGGAATTCGGAATCTTGTCAAAATCAAGTTCCTGAAGCATGTCATTTTCAATGAGCTTTTGGATCATATAATCTGAGGGACAGACAACATCATAAGCTGAATTGTCCTGAGCAAGCTTTGCGAACATGATCTCATTTGTCTCAAACATATCGTAGATAACGTCAATTCCTGTTTCTTCCTCGAACTCATCGATGACGTCTTCATCTATATATTCACCCCAGTTATATACGTAGAGCTTGCCGTTGGGGCTCTTTGACGTGTCATTTGCGCCGCAGCCGCTGACAATTCCTGTGAGCATGCCTGCAACAAGAATGACAGATAGAAGTCTTTTTTTCATCTGTATCATTTCTCCTTTGATCTTGCCTGAGGTGTTCTGTTTACGATAAACAAAAGGATGAGCACAACTACAAATATAATGGCTGATAAAGCGTAGATTTCAGGCTGAATTCCTCTTTTGACTTCGTTATAAATAAGTGTCGAGAGGGTTTCAAAACCGGAACCCTTTGTAAAATAGGTAATAATGAAGTCATCAAGTGACATTGTAAATGCCATAAGTGCGCCTGAAACAATACCTGGCGCGATGTCCGGCAAAATAGTTTTTGTAAATGCGTAGGCAGGTGAAGCGCCAAGGTCAAGAGCTGCTTCGTACACGTAGAAGTTTATGTTTTTAACTCTTGGCATAACACTTAGCATTACAAAAGGTATATTAAAAGTAATGTGTGCCAGAAGGATTGTCATAAAGCCTGAGCTAAGATGAAGAAATCTGAACAAGAGCATAAGTGAGATACCGGTTACAATATCTGCATTTATCATAGGAATGTTGGTGATTCCCATAATGACTGAACGAAGCTTTGGCGAAAGACCGATCATTGCAATACAGGTGAAAGTCCCTATAATTGTTGAAAAAATAGTAGCGAGTATAGCGATGGTAAGTGTATTTACGAGGGCACTTGCAACCGCTTCATCGGAAAAGAGATTGATGTACCAGTTAAGTGTGAAGCCACCCCAGCGCGCCCTTGATTTACTTGAGTTAAAAGAGAGCACGATGAGAGTAAGGATAGGTGCGTACATGAATATGAGGATGAGAGTAAGATAAATTCGCTTACATATTTCTTTCATATCAGTTTGTACCTCCTTTCCTGTCAGCGAGAGCTTCAATTATCATATTAATAAGGATAAAGAGCATGAGGACCATTGAAAGTCCGCTTCCAAGATGCCAGTCATAGAGCTGTGTAAATTCCTGCTCGATGATGTTACCGATAAGAAGAATCTTGCTGCCTCCGAGCATTGTGGAGATAGCAAAGGTTGTAAGAGCGGGAATAAAAACCATGGTAATACCGCTTAAAATACCGGGAAGTGAAAGCGGAAGAATGATGCGCAAAAATGTCTGAAATGAATTGGCACCGAGGTCTCTTGCTGCATTTATTACGTTTGTATCGATTCTGTTAAGGGCATTATAAATAGGCAGTATCATGAAGGGTAGGAAGTTGTATACCATACCGAGCACAATAGCTGCAGGTGTATTGATGATATTGATGGTTGGAAGGTGGAAAAACTCAAGCACTGTATTGATAACACCTTTTCCCTCAAGAAGTGTCATCCAGGTAAGCGTACGCAGAAGAAAGTTCATCCACATTGGAAGGATAAAAAGAGTCACGATATACGCATTTTTTTTAAGCTTCATGCTGGCGAGTATCATGCCAAGCGGGTATGCAAGGAGGAAACACACCAAAGTGCTGATAAGTGATAGCTCAACAGACCTTATGAGTGCCTTCAGATAACCTGGCTTAGCAATAGTAGTAATGTTATCAAGAGTGAAGCTTCCTGAGTTTGTTGTGACGCCATAGTAAATAACCATGCATAGCGGCACGATTATAAATATGATTGCCCATGCCATGTAGGGAGAAGACATGAGAAATGCCGATTTTTTATTATTAAACGGTTTCACTTATTGCCTCCTCGTCTTCAGAAGCAGGAACATTCATGATCTGAATATTATATGGATCTACTTTAATGCCTACTTTGGATCCAACCTCTGACAATTTTGTAGAATGAACAAGCCACTCATAACCATTTGCCTCGACATCCATCTCATAGTGGACACCCTTGAAGGTGAGGTCTGTGACAACGCCCTGGATAGTTCCGTTTTCAGGGGCAACAAGTTCTACGTCTTCAGGCCTTATGACAACGTCGACTGGCTTGTTCTCACCAAAGCCCTTATCAACACAGGCGAATTTTGCTCCGAGAATCTCAACAAGCTCATCCCTAACCATTGTAGATCTGATAATGTTGCTGTCACCGATGAAGTCTGCAACAAATGCGTTTTCAGGTTCATTATAGATTTTTTCTGGAGAGCCTTCCTGCTGAATATAGCCCTGATTCATTACTATGATATGATCAGACATGGTGAGAGCCTCTTCCTGATCGTGTGTTACATATATAAAGGTAATGCCGAGTTCTTCTTTTAACCTCTTAAGCTCGTACTGCATATCCTGACGCATCTTAAGATCAAGAGCTCCAAGAGGCTCATCGAGCAAAAGAACCTTTGGCTCATTTACAATAGCTCTGGCAATGGCAATTCGCTGCTGCTGACCACCTGATAAGGAGTCGGGCATACGATTTTCAAAGCCTTCAAGGTTAACGAGCTTTAAGGCGTAACGAATCTTATCCTTAATATAGCTGTCGGGCTTATTCTTGATCTTGAGGCCGAAGGCGATATTATCAGCAATTGTCATATGGGTAAAAAGAGCATATTTCTGAAAAACAGTATTGAGCTGTCTCTTATTGGGCGCAAGATTTGTGATATCTTCGCCGTCAAATATAACACGTCCCATATCGGGCTTTTCAAAACCACCTATGATCCTGAGAGTAGTAGTTTTACCACATCCACTGGGACCAAGAAGTGTCACAAAAGAATTTTCATAAATCGACAGACTAAGGTCATCAAGAATAAGCTGTCCGTCGTATGACTTTGAAATGTGTTCAAGTGTTATAAGATCACGGCTCATTGTTAGTTTCTCCTAAAATAAATTTATTACAATCTACTTTATTTTACTTTACGTGAAATATGTGTCAATTACTTTTTATGCATCTTTAAAGTTTTTTCTAGGTATGTTAAAATGTGATGGATAGAGGACTTTTTTAAGGAGGCTATAGTCACATGGCAGCAAAAGATAAGTATGTAGCGTATGTGTCAAGTTATACATCAGGACTTGGCTCAAAATATGGCATCAGAATATATGATGTTGATCTTAAAAACGGAAGATTAACTGAGAAGCAGAAGGTTGAGATCACCAATTCTTCTTATATAGGAATTTCTCATAATAAGAAGACTCTTTATTCAATTACTGATGCAGGAGTTGAGGCATATCATATTCTTCCTGACGGTGGACTTGAGTTTTTGAACGAAGCTTCCATAAACGGTATGCGTGGATGCTACCTCAATATGGACCAGGGGGATAATTACCTCCTCACAGCCGGATATCACGACGGCAAAGTTACAATTCTTAGGCTTAACAAGGATGGCTCAATCGGTGAGATAACTGATGAGAGATTCCATAAAGGACTTGGAACAGCCGCAGGAAGAAACCATGTTCCACATGTTCAGTGCATAAAGGTTTCCAAGGATAACAAATATCTTCTTGCAGCAGATCTTGGAATGGACAGAGTAAATGTTTATTCTCTTGATATCGCAACAGGAAAGATCAAAGAAGTTGACGTGATCCACTGTGATCAGGAGTCATCTCCAAGACATATGCAGTTCTCAAAGGATGGAAAGTTCCTTTACATCATTCTTGAGCAGAAGTGTGCAATTGAAGTTTATGAATATATAGACAATAA
>JAEEGL013439016.1_pt1 | contig 18838 bp, 19 predicted proteins | sample 9134231 | NCBI WGS metagenome assembly JAEEGL01 (sample SAMN16246548, study PRJNA631951) | gut metagenome | biome: gut microbiome; feature: rumen; material: fiber-attached | host: Bos | place: Iran: Karaj | collected 2018-10 | reverse complement strand
TTTCGGAGGTAGAGAGAAGAAGAAAACGAAGCAAAAGAAGAAGAGAGACACCGGATTGAATGGATGCTCAGGTCAGCCTTCGGCTGAAAGGATTGAATGATTGCTGCAGGCAAAGCCTGCACTACTGCGTATTGTAAAACTTTTATGTAATGTTTCTTTACCCCCGTTCTTGCGAAAGCACCGCAGGTAAATTCGGCTTTGCCGAATCAGCCATTTATTCTTATGCCCGAAGGGCATAGTGGTTATCCGTTTGATCCGGTGTTTTCCTTCTTTCTTTGGTACTTTCCTTCTTCCTTTTACCTCCGAAATAAAAGGAAGAAAGAAAGTACATAAACAATTGTTTAATCCACCAAATTATATATTTGGTGGATTAATTCTACATTATCCGAAGTTCGTTTCATAAAAGAATTAAATATCCGTTACAAAAATTTACATTAAAACATATCTGTATATTTACCTTTTGGTTTGTCATAGAATTAATAATAAGTTAAGGAATTTTATGCTAATAACAAAATTAATAACACAACCTCATATAATTGGAGCTTTTATATCATATATTATCGGTGTATTTATTGTACCAATAGTTATAGAATTTTCTCAAAAAGAAGGTTTAGTTGATGTGCCTAACGAGAGAAAAATTCATAAAATCCCGGTATCAAGACTTGGCGGAATAGCCATCTGGGCGAGTGCAATGCTTACTTTCTTCGTTTTGGTACTGCTTAGCTATTATCCGTACGGAAAACTGCTATCCGGTATCCTGCTTGGTGGTTCTCTTATGTTTTTGCTCGGTTTGGTTGACGATATATATAACCTAAATGCTAAATTTAAACTTGCAATCCAGTTAATTGTTGCAACAGTCGTTTTTTTACTTGGTGTTCAGATAGACACTATCTTTAACCCGTTTGGCGGTGATCCGTTGAGATTGGCATGGTTGTCTTATCCGATTACAATTCTTTGGATAGTCGGAATATCAAATGCAGTTAATTTTATAGATGGTGTTGACGGATTGGCCGGCTCTGTAATTACGGTAAGTTCTGTAACTCTTGCTCTGATTGCAGCTGCAATCAGTCCGAGTAACTCAGTTACAACACTTATTGCATTTATTCTCGCCGGTTCAATGTTAGCATTTTTAACATTCAACTTTAATCCGGCAAAAATATTTATGGGAGATTCCGGAGCATTATTCTCAGGATTTTTGCTTGCAACACTTTCTGTAACCGGAGTTATGAAAGGTGCTGCTCTTGCTGTTTTGCTGCCTTTCTTAGTGCTTGCCGTTCCCATTATAGATATAACTTTTTCCAGCATAAGAAGAATTCTGAAAGGCAAATCACCTTTTGTTGCCGATGCGGAACATATACACCACAAACTGATTAAAGCGGGATTGTCACAGAAAAAAACAGTTGCCGTACTTACTCTGTTAGCAATATGCGGTGGTGCTTTGGCTACATATTTTACGGGAACACTTAAAAACTATTTTTGCTATATCGCAGTATTAATCATTATTATGATTATTTTGAGCTTTATAAGTTTAAGAACAAAGCCTCAGGCAATTGAGCCGGACAACGACGAAAAATAGAATTTTTTTGAAAATTTATAATTATCCCTCGTTATTTTTCTTGTTATTTTTTTGAGAATTTTTATTGTTCTTTTTAGTAAATTGCTGCGGAGCCTGATTAAACGAAGTTTGAATTCTTTTTACACTCAGGACATCAGGCATCGCCTGAAGTGCTGTCATAACACGTCTGAGAGTATCAATGTTATCCAATTCAATTCCGAGTTCAATAATACCGACTTTTCCTTTTGATTTAACGTTTGCGGAATTGATATTTGTATTGTTATCGGAAACTACACCGATAACATCTTTAAGCATACCCAAGCGTTCTCCTGTTTCAATACGAATTGTCGTACTGTATGTTTTGTTAATGTTATTTCCTGACCACTGAATATCCATCAAACGTTCAACAGGAATATTGTCTAACGTCTTACAGTCCAGTCTGTGTACAGTTACACCTTTAGAACGGGTAACAACTCCGACAATCGGTTCGCCGGGAATTGGAGAACAGCATCTTGCAAATGAGTATAAAAGACCTTCCAGTCCGATAATATCTTTTTCTGATGCTTTTCTTGGTTTATGCTGATGTATGCCTTCTTGTTTTGGCGGTTTTTTAAGTCTGTTAATTATTTTGTTTAATGTTGTTTCACCGTAACCCAATGCCGCAAACAAGTCATCTGCACTAACATAGTTCATTTGCTTAGCAACTTTTTCAAATTCACCGTTTTTAATATAATCATCAAAAATTGCTTTTGTAAGTTCGTGTTCGAGATTTGCTTTGCCGATATTAATATGGTCTTCTCGCTTGTTTTTCTTATACCAGTTCCTGATTCTTGAAGCAGCCTGCTTTGTTACTACAAAGTTTAACCAGTCCAATCTCGGAGCGGCAACTTTTGAAGTCATAATTTCTACAATATCACCGTTTTTCAGATGCGTATCAAGTTGGGCAATACGACCGTTTATCAATGCACCGACAGTTTTATGACCGACATCGGAGTGAATACGATATGCAAAGTCAACAGGAGTTGCGCCCTGCGGTAAATCTATTACGTCACCGCCCGGAGTAAAGGCAAAAACCTGATCCGAAAACAAATCCAATTTTACGGAATCAACATAATCTGCGGCATCTTTGGTATCTTTGTTATACTCAACAAGTTTTCTCATCCATGAAAATTTAACATCATTTGCTGAATCAGCCTTTTCAGAACCTTTTTCCTTATATCTCCAGTGTGCTGCAACACCATATTCGGCAATTTCATGCATTTCCCAAGTTCTGATTTGAACCTCAAGCGGTTTCTGGCGCGGACCGATTACGGATGTATGCAATGACTGATACATGTTACCTTTCGGCATTGCAATATAATCTTTGAATCTTCCCGGGATTGGTTTAAATCTTGAGTGAATTAACCCCAATACTTCGTAACATTCTTTTTCTGTATCTACAATTACACGAACAGCTGTAATATCATACAAATCATGGAACGCAACGTTTAATCTGTTCATTTTTTTATAAATACTGTAATAATGCTTTGCCCTTCCGGTTATTGTGGCATTAATTCCGCTTGCCTTAACATCTTTTGAAATGCTGTCTATAAGAAATTTAACCGTTGTTTCCCGTTCGGCTTTCTTTTGAGAAACCAACTGTGCAATTTCATAATATTTATCGGGATGTAAATATTTTAATGATAAATCTTCAAGTTCGGCTTTAATTTTACCGACACCTAAGCGGTTCGCAAGCGGTGCAAAAATATCCAAAGTTTCCTGTGCTATTTTTTGCTGCTTTGCAGGTGTCATATAGTTTAAAGTTCGCATATTATGGAGTCTGTCCGCAAGTTTAAGAAATATTATTCTGACATCAGAAGCCATGGCTATAAACATTCTTCGGAAGTTTTCAGCCTGACGTTCTTCTGTTGATTTAAACTGTAATTTCCCGAGTTTTGTTACTCCCTGAACAAGGTTCAGTACATCATCACCAAAAAGTTCTTTTAATTCCTCAGGTTTAGTATCTGTATCTTCAAGAATATCATGCAAAAAACCGGCCATAAGAGTATGCTTATCTGCCCTCAAGCCGATTAAAATCTTAACAACCTCCATCGGATGTATGATATAAGGTTCTTCAGATACTCTGTATTGTCCCGAATGAAGTTTTTTTGCAAACTCGAATGCTCTTTCAAGTTCCTCAATATCTTCTTCGTGGTATTTTTGTTCGACTAAAAGTCCTTTTATTTCGTCAAACGATATTACGAACTGTTCCATAATATAGTTATTATAGTTTTTTTTTGGAAAAAATCAACAGTAATCGTATAAAATACACTATTTAGGGGTAATAGTCACGTTACTTTGCGTATTTCAAAAATATTTGCTGCCTTGTCTGCATCATTTCTTCAACAATCATCCATCTTCCGTTTGGTTGTTTCTGAAAAACCATGTATGCTTTCAGGCTGTCATTATCTACTGACGGATGGCGAACACTGGAAATTTTTACTTTGCCGGCAGATATTGGGGTAGCTACAACATTAGTGTAATTATTTTTATATTTTCTGACTTTTGCACCGGCTTGACCGATTTTTAACTGCTTAACGTATGTAGCCGTATCTGTAAGCACATCTACTGTTGTTCCGTCAGGCTTAATAACCTGTCTTATAATTTTTGCGTTTGGAGTATAGTATCCGGTAGTATTATCACTGTAACTGTTTGCATCATTTATATAGCTATAAAATGCAGCGAGCGCATCTTTTTTATCGTCTGCAAAAACCGATAAACTGATTAACATAAGAGCAACAATCGTATATAATATTTTTTTCATAATAACAAACCTTTCTGATAATATAACGACAACCGAATGAATTTTGTTCAGAATTATATTATGAATTTATACATCAGGCAGAGTACCTTTCACTTCTGCAATTTCATCAGACTCCAGATGGAATACACTATGCAGACTTTCTACCGCTTTTTTTGCATCCTTTTCATCTACAATACAACTGATTTTTATTTCACTGGTTGATATCATCTTGATATTTATATCATTATCAGCCAATGATTTAAACATCGTACCTGCTATACCCGGCCGGTCAATCATACCCGCACCTACAATTGAAATTTTTGCGATTTTATCATCAACAAAAACATCCGAAAAATCAAGTTGTGCTTTTACTTTCTCAAGAATGTTTAACGTTTGTTCCAAATCACCTTTATTGATTGTAAATGCAATGTCATTTGTTTTTAATTCTTTTCTTGCATAAGACTGAATAATCATATCTACCGATATATTCGCTATTGCCAAGCCGTTAAACAGGATTGCTGCCGTTCCGGGATTATCTTTCACATCACATACAACTATTCTTAACTGTGATAAATCAGACGCAACGCCTGTAACAGGTCTGTGTAATTCCATCTTATCAACTCCTACTATTAAAGTTCCTAAATTTTCCAGTTTAAAAGTGCTTCTGACTCTTAACGGCACTTCATATTGTTTTGCGGTTTCTACTGCTCTCGGGTGTAATACATTTGCCCCTACTCTGGCAAGCTCCAGCATCTCTCCGTATGAAACCTGTTCCAGCCTTGATGCGTTTGGAACTATTCTCGGATCAGTTGTATAAACACCTTCAACATCAGTATATATATCACAACGTTTAGCATTTAATGCACCTGCTAAAGCAACTGCGGAGGTATCCGAACCGCCACGGCCAAGTGTTGTAATTTCCAAATCCTCCGTTACCCCTTGGAATCCGGCAACAACAACAACTTTACCTTGTGCAAGATAACTTTTAATTTTATCTGTTTTTATATCAATAATTCTGGCTTTTGAATGAACTTTTTCGGTCATTATACCGACCTGTATGGCATTCATACTGACGGCAGGACATCCTGCACTTTGCAAAGCCATTGCAAGAAGTGCAATTGAAACACCTTCGCCTGTTGAAAGCAGCATATCCATCTCTCTTGAAGAAGGATTTTCCGAAATCTCATGCGCCATTTTTATGAGGTAATCGGTAGTGTGCCCCATTGCTGAAACTACTACAACGATATCATGACCTAAATTCTTTTCTTTTATTATAGCCTGGGCAACATTTTTTATTTTATCAGTGTCTGCGACAGATGTTCCCCCAAACTTTTGAACTATTATATCTTTCATTTTTTTACCCGTGTCCGTTTGTTATTATAAACAGAATAAACATATTTTACAAGATTATTGTTTCTTTCCGAACAATGTCTTAAATCTTGACATTGCTTCCAATGTATTCTCTTTTGAGCCAAAAGAAGTCAGTCTGAAATAATTTTCACCGTTTTTGCCAAAACCGGCTCCCGGAGTTCCGACAACTTGTATTTTTTCCAATAGATAATCAAAAAACTCCCAGGACTTCATATCGTTCGGACATCTGAGCCAGATATACGGTGAGTGTTTACCGCCCGTATGCCAAATATTACATTCTTTTAACGTGTCTGATATAACTTTGGCATTTTCCTTATAGTAATCAATATTTATTTTAATTTCTTTCTGTCCTTCTTCGGTAAATACAGCTTCTGCACCACGCTGAACAATATACGGAACTCCGTTAAATTTTGTAGTTTGACGGCGAACCCACATTTTATTCAGTTTGCCCAAATTTTTCGGAACGATTGTATATCCGCATCTTGTACCGGTAAACCCTGCGGTTTTTGAAAGAGAACAAAATTCTATTGCACAGTTCTTTGCTCCTTCTATTTCATAAATAGAACGAGGCAGAGAATCATCTGATATAAAGCATTCGTATGCCGAATCAAAAAGTATTATTGCTTTATTTGCAAGAGCATATTCAACCCATTCTTTCAGCTGAGTTTTGTTATATACCGCACCGGTCGGATTATTTGGCGAACAAATATAAATAATGTCTGCTTTAATATCTTTGCCGATATCATTTACACCCGGTAAAAATTCATTCTCCTGATTGGCATCGATATAGCTTACTTCTCTGCCTGCCATTATATTCGTATCAACATAAACCGGATAAACAGGATCCGGCACCAAAACTTTATTATTAGCCCCGAACAAATCAAGGATATTACCTAAATCACTTTTTGCACCATCAGATATAAATATTTCATCAAGCTCAAGGTTTACGTTATGTGATTTGTAATATCCCTGAACGGCAGTTCTCAGAAAATCATAACCCTGTTCAGGACCGTATCCTCTGAATGTTGATTGAATACCCATTTCATCAACCGCTTTATGCAGAGCATCAGTTACCGCCTTACATAACGGCAGAGTAACATCTCCGATTCCAAGCCGAATTACTTTTTTATCAGGGTTCTTTTGTGTATATTCACTAACCCTTTTTGCTATTGTGGAAAACAGATAGCTCTGTTCAAGATTATCATAATTGGTATTTATATTCATATTAATTCCTTTTTTATATTATTTATCCGCCGTAAGCTACAGTAATATCACCGGTAGCCATCAATGAAAGAATTGCAAGCAAAACCACAAAAACTCTGAAGGCATAAATAGGAACACCTCTTTTAACATTGCAATATGTTATCAGTAAATAATCACAGATAAATAATACAACCAAAGAAAAACAAACAAATATTGTCATTTTTAAACCTCTCCTCCCGTATATTAATACATAATTTATTGATCGGATTCTTCGTGTTTTCCCTTCATAAGTTTTTCAAAGTCAGAAGGCTTAATGTTTTGTATAAAGTCTTTAAATTCTTGAGCTTCTTCTTCATCTTTTGCTGTATCAGTTGAAACAGAACCATTTAAGAGAACATTTGCGGTTACAAAAATAGGTGCCTCACATCTCATTGCAATTGCTATTGCATCACTAGGACGTGCATCAAGTTCAAGAATTTCTCCGTCTTTTTCAAGATATAATGTTGCGTAATACGTTTCTTTTTCAACATTATTTATTTCAATTTTGTTAAGTTTATAGCCGGTTTTTTCAATCATGTTAGCGATTAAATCGTGTGTCATTGGTCTTGCAACAATAAGACCTTCTATGCATCTTATAATCGCACTTGCTTCAGCTGAACCTATCCATATTGGCAGTGCTTTTCTGTTATCCAAATCGTGAAGTACTACAATAGGCGAATTTGTTCTTACGTCGAGTGCAATACCCATAACTTTCATTTCTATCATTATTAACTTTTTCTCCCAAATCTTTATTTATAACCGAGTCTTAATTTACCCGTTCATTATATATCATATCATAGATATGGCTTTTATGCTATAATGACAACCATGAAAATAAACTTAATTTTTAACAAATTTATTCCGGATTATAAAAAATCACTGGAAACAATAGAAAATGCTCTTATTGCACGTAATGTTGATTTTAAAACATTTGATTTGGAAAATATGGGTGAATACGGTGATTTTGTATTCGTAATAGGCGGTGACGGAACACTTCTCAGGGCAGCACGATTTTATTCGGGAGCAAAAATTCCCGTAATGGGAATTAACGTCGGAAGACTGGGCTTTCTTGCACAGGCAGGAGTCAAAGAAATAGAAAGTGTTATTGAAGCAGTAACCGAAGGAAGATATTGCACGGAAGACAGATTAATGCTTGAATCCGGAGATTATATTGCACTGAATGATTTTGTTATAAAGGGATGCCTTACGGGAAGAACATCAAAATTCTTTTTGGAAATTAACGGAAAATTTGTTTGTGATTATATTGCAGACGGTTTAATAGTTTCTACTCCAACAGGTTCAACGGCTTATGGTTTATCGGCCGGCGGACCTGTGTTACATCCCGAATTAGATGCTATTGTTATTGTTCCGATTTGTCCTCATACACTTAATGCTAGGCCGCTTGTCGTTCCATCGGGAGAGGTAATTACCGTAAAAACGGCAGACGAGTTACTATCTGTTTCGATTGACGGATTTGTAACAACAAACTGTATTTCCAAAACATCAATAAAAATAGCACCAAACAAAGCAAAACTTGCATTTCTGAAAAACAATAACTTTTATACAATTTTGAGAAATAAACTTCACTGGGGAGTTTCTCCGGTGGACTAAAATTAATCTGATACAGGTTTTGAAAACAAAAAAAATGACAACTTATAATAAGTTGTCATTTTTGTTTTTATTGTTCTATCTCCGTTTTAATTATTTTCAGTTTTTTCTGTTTTTTCCTGAGGAAGTTCTGATAATGCTTTCTTTGCATCCTGATTACCTTCGTCAGCAAGTTTAGTAAGTTCTTCTTTGGCTGCTTTATCATCGTTTTTAACTTTTTCAACAAGTGCCGCAATCTTTTCTTGTGTAGCTTTTTCTTCTGCAGTTTTTGCTTCTTTTGCCGCTGATAAATTTTCCTTTACGGGTTTAAAGAACTCTTCAACTTTTTCCTTAAAGCCGTTACCGCATCTTTCTGCACCAAAACGTTTACCGGCACCTTTGTCTGCCAAATTTTCCACATCAGCCATTGCTTTTTCGGTAGCTTCTTTTAACTTATCATAATTTTTTACCGCTTCTGAATTTTTTAAGTTTGCAAGAGCATCTTCTGCGGTCTTTTTAGCATCTTCTGCAGTTTTCTTTGCAGCTTCAGCTGCTTTTTTGCCTTTGCCGCCCAAAAGATAACCGCCGAGTAAAGCACCACCGCCGATAATAACGGCAGTTAAAAGTGTTGCACCCAATCTTGATTTTGATGCCTCCTGCATTTGTGCATAATTTTCGTCATACACTTCAGGCTGTGTATTGTAATTTGCATAATCATCGTATTGTGCTTGGGGTTGTTGTTGATACTGAGCATAATCTATTGCTCCGATGTTGTCTACTTCCGGCATTATGTAACCTTCTTTCTTTTAATATTTACTACACTATTTATATCTCTTGTAAAACAAGTGAAGATTAGAAATTGCCATGATTAAGATTTTATGTAACGAAATTGTTACATTTCTTTATGGTAGTATATTGTTATGGAATTAACAAAATCAGAAAGACCGCATATATCTTTTTTTGGTTGCACAAATGCAGGAAAATCCAGTGTTGTAAATGCCGTTACAAACCAGAAGCTCTCTGTAGTTTCCGAAATTAAGGGTACAACAACAGATCCGGTGTTAAAATCAATGGAAATTTTACCGCTCGGTCCTGTTGTTATCATTGATACGGCAGGAATAGATGATGTAACCACCCTCGGTGAACTAAGAACAGAAAAAACAAAACAGATTTTGGATAAAACGGATATTGCAGTTCTTGTTGTTGACGTAACAGTGGGAATGAAAGATAACGACAGAAACTTAATAAAAGATTTTGAACAAAGAAAAATTCCTTATCTGCTTGTTTATAACAAATCTGATATTGCTGATAATGTTTCGTCCGCTAAGAATGACGGTATGCTTATTTCAGCAAAAACAGGTGACGGAATAAATGAACTCAGAGAAAAAATCGGACATATTATAAACGATAACAAAGCAGAAAAGTATATTATCCGTGACAGAATAAACAAAGGTGATATTGTTGTTTTGGTTATACCGATTGATGAATCGGCACCAAAAGGCAGGGTAATACTTCCTCAGCAGAATGTACTGCGTGAAGTTCTTGATGCTAATGCTGCCGCTGTCTGCTGTCAGCCGGATGAACTTGAACAAGTTTTAAGTAAAGTTGAGCCAAAGTTTGTTATTACAGACTCTCAGGTATTTAATAAAGTTAAAAAAATTGTTCCTGATAATATTATATTAACTTCTTTTTCAATTCTTATGGCAAATTATAAAGGAAGTCTGCAAACACTTTTAGATGGTGCTGATAAAATATCAAAGCTAAAAGACGGCGACAAAGTTTTGATATCGGAAGGATGTACTCACCACAGACAGTGTAACGATATTGGAACTGTTAAATTCCCGAAATGGATAAAAGAATATTCCGGTAAAAATATTGAATTTGATTTTACGCAAGGCGGAGAATTTCCGTCTGACTTATCAAAATACACTCTTATCATTCACTGCGGCGGATGTATGCTTAATGAACAGGAAATGAAATCAAGAGTAAAAAAAGCAAAAGAACAAAATATACCGATTGTAAATTACGGAATGGCAATTGCTTATATGAACGGAATATTAGACAGAGCTTTGGAAATTTTTAAAAATTAATTTTCACTTTACCCCTTAACTCTTGAAAACACTTCCACATCAGCATTATCAAAGGTGTTTTCAAAAAAGTAAGCCGCTGATGCCACCATTGAAGCATTATCAGTGCAATATTTCATTTGCGGTGCAAAAACTTTGTACCCTAAATCACCAAGGCTGAATATTTTCTTGCGGATTTCAGAATTTGCAGCAACACCGCCTGCCAGTACAACCTGTTCATAACCGGTTTCTTCAAGTGCGTGTTTAACTTTTTTATACAGGGTGGCAGAAACACATTCCTGAAAACTTGCACAAACATCATTTAGCGGTATGTCTTTTCCGTCAAATGATTTAACAAGTCTTAATGCCGCCGTTTTTAATCCGGAAAAACTAAAATCATAACCGCCGACTTTTGCTTCCGGAAGTTTGAAGGCAAAAGGATTCCCTTCCTGAGCAAGTTTATCCAGCTTTGGTCCTCCCGGATAGGGCAAGCCTATTAACCTTGCAACTTTATCATAAGCCTCACCGACTGCATCATCAATTGTTTCACCTATAATCTGCATATCGGAATAAGAATTGACTTTTATTATCTGAGTATGTCCGCCGCTTACAAGCAGTGCAACAAACGGAGGTTCCAAATCCGTATCAATAAAGTTTGCTGCCAAATGTGCATTCAGGTGATTTATCCCGATAAAAGGTTTGTCATAAGCCAGTGCAAGCGACTTGGCTGCATTTAACCCGACTAAAAGACAGCCTACAAGACCAGGTCCAACAGTTCCGGCAAACGCTGAAATTTTACCCCTTTCATTTACCCCTACCCCTGCTTGTTTAAAGGCTTCATCTACAACAACATTAATTGCCTCTAGATGTTCTCTGGCAGCAATTTCAGGAATTACTCCGCCATATTCTTCGTGAATTTTAATCTGAGAAGCCACAACATTTGATATAACTTCTCTGCCGCCTTTAACAATTGCACAAGCCGTTTCATCACAACTGGATTCAATTGCCATAATGAGTGAATTATTATCAATTGTAACGGGTTTACCGCTGAATAATGTATTTTTAGTCTTGTTCATAGTAGCATTATAATATAAAAGTGAATAAGTGAATAAGCTCATTTTGATTGATTGATTTATTTATTCATTTATATACAGCAAAATCAGGGGTATTTTAATGCAAATCCGGCGCGTTAACACTACAAACACAAATCAGACATTTAAAGCAAATGAAAAGATATCACAAAGTCAATTATTTACTAGCAAAAATTCAAGAACTGCAAGTTTATACCAAAATTAACAGGACAAAAAAACAGCTTTTTTAGCAAATTAATATAAGGATAAATAAAGTTGGTAAAATTCTTAGATAAAGCAAAAATAAGAGTAATTTCAGGTCATGGCGGTAACGGCATGGTTGCATGGCGGCGTGAAAAATATGTTGATAAAGGCGGTCCGGCAGGCGGTGACGGCGGAAGAGGCGGCGACATATATTTTGTTGCAGATGAAAACATGTCAACTCTTTTGGACTTCAAAATAAAATCCGTATATAAAGCAAAATCCGGAGAAAATGGCGGAATTAAAGGAATGCACGGAGCAGGCGCCAAAGATTTATTCATTAGGGTTCCGTTGGGTACAATGGTTCGTGACACAAAAACGGGAAATATTATTGCAGATCTTACCGAAAATGAACAACAGGTTTTAATAGCCAAGGGCGGACGCGGCGGCAGAGGAAATGCCCGTTTTGCAACCGCACAAAAGAAAGCTCCGCAATTCTGCGAACCGGGCGAACCCGGAATAGAACGGGTTTTGGAACTTGAACTTAAGCTGATTGCTGACGTTGGTCTGCTTGGAATGCCAAATGCCGGAAAATCAACTTTTATCAGTGCCGTAAGTTCCGCAAAACCAAAAATAGCAGATTATCCGTTTACAACACTCGTACCGAACCTCGGTGTTGTTCCAAAATCTGACGGCGGTTCTTATGTAATTGCAGATATTCCCGGGCTGATAGAAGGTGCTTCGGAAGGTGTGGGACTTGGTCATGAGTTTTTACGACACGTTGAAAGATGCAGGTTTTTGATTCATATAGTTGATTTAACAGAAAAAAATCCTGCTGAAAACTATAAAATAATCAATAATGAACTAAAAAAACACTCAGAGCATCTTGGTAACTTATATCAGGTTCTCGTATTAAATAAAATCGATGCAGTAATGAAAGAAGATTTGGAAAAATATATCGAAGAGTTTCAGGCTTATAATAAAGATATTTTTGCAATATCAGCCGTTACAAAAGAAGGTGTAAAAGAGCTTTTGCATTTTATTGATTCAAAGGTCGATGAGATACCGAAACCGGTATTTGATATTCGGATAGAAGAAGATTTAGGTGCTTTTGATAACGATGACAGTGCTTTTGAAGTTAATAAAATAGCAAAAGATGCGTATGTAATTGAAGGGGGAAAAATTAACCGCCTTGCAAAAGTTACCGATTCAAGAAACACCGAACAGGTAATAAGACTTCAAAATATACTTAAAAGCATGGGTGTTTTTGATGAGCTCAAAAAATACGGGCTTAAAAACGGTGATGTTGTAATTCTGGGCGGTCTTGAGCTTGCATACTATGATGATGAGTTCTGGGGTGATGAAGCCAAAGGTTAGAAACAGGTAAGATTAATTTTTTTAAATATAAAGTGCCGGAAACCGGAGAAATGTATTTTACAGATTGGCAGAATTAACAGGAAGATATTAGGAGTATTTGGGATTGTTTAATGCAATAAACGAGAGTAAAAAGTGTAAGAATGATGTTCCGATAGGCTGTATTATTAAATGCAACGGGCATATAATTGCATCTGCACACAATTTGCGTGAAGAAAATAATGACATAACCGCCCATGCTGAATTGTTGGCAATAAAAGAAGCTCAGAAAGAACTCAATACTTCACGGTTAAATAACTGTGAAATGTATGTTACGCTCGAACCATGCCCGATGTGCGGCTGGGCAATTATTCAGTCAGGTATAAAAACTCTTTATTTTGGTTCTTATAATACGCAATATGGTGCTATGGGCACCGTACTCGACCTGCCAAAACTTGCAAATTCAAAAATTAAAGTATATGGCGGAATAGAAGAAGAACAATGTAATAATATACTCGAAAATTTCTTTAAAAGGATACGAAAATGATTACCAAAATTGAGCTTGATAAATTAGCTGAAAAATATGAAAATGAAGATTTTATAAAGAATGATCCGATTCAGTTTATACACAGATGGAAATGTAAAAATGATTCCGAGATTGCCGGTTTTGTTGCTTCCTCTTTTGCATTTGGCAACAGAAAAGCCTTTATAAATACTTTAAACAAAATTTTTGATGCTGCCGATAATGATTTATGCAACTATATCAAAAACGGTGATTTCAAAAACCTGAAAGGAATGTATTACAGGCTGTATAAAGATACGGATATTATAGGGTTATTCAAGGTTTTGAATAAACTTTATAATGAATCCGGCGGATTAGAAGAACTTTTTTCCTGTTGTTATGAAAAAGACCGTGGGGAAAAATACGACCATTTTCTGCAGCCTGTAGTCGAATATTTCTACAAAAATGTTCCTGACAACACAGGGCTTGGTTTTCGTCACATGATTCCGAATCCGGAAAAAGGCAGTGCGATGAAAAAAATGAATATGTTTCTTAGATGGATGGTCAGAAAGTCTCCGGTTGATTTAGGAATCTGGAATTTTATGTCACCGGCTGATTTGTATATACCGCTTGATGTTCATGTTGCAAGACAATCAAGAGATATGGGACTTTTAACAAGAAAAAGTAACGATTATACTGCTGTTTGCGAACTTACAAATAAATTAAAAGAATTTTGTCCGGAGGATCCGGTTAAATATGATTTTGCAATGTTTGCTTTTGGGGTAGAATTAAATAATGGAAAACATGGAGTAAAATAATGAACGACAATTACGACTTCAACTCTAGAAAATATATATGGCTGCTTATTATTGTATGCTTTCTCTTTTTTATAATTGTTATTAAAGCATTTCAGTATTTGCCTGACAGAACAAATGTACCGGCTCCGGTAACCGAACAATCATCAGTGAAACCCTCCGATACAGTTCAACAGACAACAGAAGATACTGTTTCTGAAGAGAACAATACCTCGGAAGAATTAACTGATGAACAAAAAATGGCTAAAAAACTCGCCTCAGAAAAATACAAAAAAGATCACAAAAGCGGCAAAATTGTTTTCAGCAACAGCGAGCCTTCTGAGTTTGAAGAAGTTCAGGTACCTGCGGGTGTGTTAGACGAAGAACTCCCGACAATGCAGGAAAAAACGGAAAATGTTGCACTGACAAATGAAGAATTAGCTTTAAGAGCAATAATTAATGCAAAAAAATTATTTAGAGAAAAAAATTACTCAGAGGCTCTTAAGGAATATCAAACAGTTTCGTCACTAACTGAAGACAAAGAGCTTACAGCGATGAGTTATGAAGGCATTTCAGAAATTTATGTACTGTCAAAACGATACGGAACTGCTCTGTCATTTGCTGCAAAAGCATATAATATGTCACCTTCAATTGCAAGAGAGATGCTAATTGCCAAAATATATTACCGTGCAGGTAATACAGAAAATGCAATAACAAGAGTAAATAATTTGTTAAAAAGAGATTTTTCTCGTTAATAAATATACCGAAAGGGAAAAATATGGAATATGAAATTTTAGATGTAACAAAAATAAGAAAACTGTTATTTTTAGGACCAAACGGTTCATACAGCGATTTTGCAAAAGATAAATTTATTGATGCATTTGATATAAATTGTGTGAGCACAAATTTAAAATCAATTTCAGGAATAATTAAAGCATTAAAAGATGAAAATACCGAAAACATTGCGGCTGTAATTCCTATTGAAAATTCAATTGAAGGAATAGTTCGTGAAACATTAGATAACCTTGCTTCAATGAAAAAAGAAGGCTTCAAAATTATCGCTGAAACAACCATGGATGTTGAGCATGCCCTAATCGGCTACGGAAATAAAAAAGATATAAAAATAATCCGCTCGCACCCTCAGGCATTAGCACAGTGTAAACAGTATATTCAGGCAAATTTTCCGGACACACTTATAGAAGAAGCAACCCTGTCAACATCAGCTGCCGTAAAATCACTGAACCAAAAAGAAAAAAATATTGCAGCAATAGCAAGTACAGCCTGTGCTGATATGTACGGTGCCCCCGTAATAGAAAAATCTATTAATGATGAAGTAAATAACAAGACTCGTTTTATTCTTTTGGGCAAATTCCTTGCACCACAGACAGGAAAAGATAAAACAAGTATTACTTTTTCAACGGAGAATAAAGCCGGAGCATTAAGTAAAGTCCTTACAATACTTGATTCATACAATATTAACATGTCGTATATTGATTCAAGGCCTTCGAAAAAAGAACTTGGTGAATATATTTTCTATATTGATTTTGAAGGTCATATTACAGATGAAAAAGTTCAAATGGCATTTGCAGACTTAAAACCTCTTTTAAAAATGTTTTACGTAATAGGTTCATATTCTGCTATATAAAATAAAACGGAGAAAAAAATGTTTTTAAAACCTGATTATAACTTAAAAAATATCTATGAAATAAACTTTGAAGAATTAAAACAACAAGGAATAAAATGTATAATGTTTGACCTTGATTCAACGGTTATGGTATCCAAATCGGCATCATTTCTGCCGGAAACAATAGAATGGTTTAATTCTTTTATAAATGATTTTGAAGTTGCTATTATTTCTAACAATCCGCATAAATCATATATAGAACTGGCAAGCAAAACCGCACCCTGCAAAGTTGTCGGAAAAGCAAACAAACCGAATCCAAAGGTAATGAGAGAATATATTGATTCAATAGGAGTTAAACCCGAAGAAGCAGTAATGGTAGGAGACAGACCTTTGACAGATGTTTGGGCAGGTAAAAGACTGGGATGCAAAACAATTCTTGTCGGTTCAATTAACCCGAATGAAAACAAAATTGTTCGCTGGGCAAGAGCTTTGGAAAGAGTTACAATAAAGAAATAATATAATTAAACAGTTTGTAAATAACTTGAAAATATATCAAGAGCTTGCTTTAGAGCATTAGCACAGAAGCCTATACGCACATATCCTTCCATTTCCATAGTTTCGCCTGGTAAAAGTGCAACTCCGGTTCTGTTTTGAAGTTTGCGGCAAAGTGTCCGTGAAGGAATATCTTTTTCATATCTGACTAATGCCGTTGTTCCGCCATTAGGAATTACGCATTTTACAAGTGGTTCATTTTTAAGCCAATCTGAAAGAATTCCATGTCCTGTTCTCAAAATATTAAAATTGCGTTCCTGTATCAAATTTCTGTTTTCAAGAGCAACAGCTGCAAAATAATCATCAAGACCGCCTACAGAAATTGTATTATATTGTCTTTGGTGATTAACTTCATTTATCAAATCCTCTCTTGCGGCAATCCATCCGACTCTCAGCCCCGGTAAAGAATACGTTTTTGACATACTCCCGACAGATATTCCTTTTTCATACATATCGGCAACAGATTGCGAATATGGTTTCCCGATTAAATTCAAGCCTCGGTATGCTTCATCAGAAAGAATCCAAACCTTATTAGTTTTTGCAATCTCTACAATTTCTTCAAGAATTCTGCCCGGAATCACGGCACCGGTAGGATTGTTAGGATTATTCAGACAAAGAAGTTTTGTTTTGGATGAAATCATTTGAGCAAGCTCACTTGTATCAGGAATCCAGTCATTTTCTTCTTTTAGAAAATATATTTTTACGTTCGCCCCGATAGATTCAGGAATAGAATAGTGCTGTTGATATGTCGGAACAATTGATATTACTTCATCTCCCGGTTCCAATATTGAAAGATAAATAAGCTGATTTGCTCCTATTGCACCGTGAGTAACAGTTATATTATTGAGGTTTTGGTTTTCATAAAGAGTACAGATGGCAGATTTTAGCCTGTCTGAGCCGGTAATACAGCCGTAATCAAGAGGCTTGTCAAAAATTTGTGATAATTCATTCCCCTGGGAAAATGAATAAATCTCATTAATCGTCATTGGTTTAATACAGGTGGTCGTTAAGTCATATAATGCACCTTCTTCATACCTGTTCATCCATTCTTCAACTTTAAAAGGCGAAATCCTCATAAAACGATTTTAGCATAAAATTTTGGGGTTGAAGTTAATTAAATAATTCCGAATCAGAAAATTTTTGCCAAAAGAAGTTTAGTCTTTCCTTATTATGCAGATACCAATAACCGATAAGTACTTCGAAAGCGGTTGCAAGACGATAATCATGCTGAATACTTTTGCGTCCGACAGGAATAGGTAAATTTCTTCCGCGGCGCACCATTTCGAGTTCTTCTTCCGAGAGATCATTTTGGATAAATTCTAACATCTGCATTTGAAAAGTTGCATTAACCCTGTCGGTCGTGAGTTTATGCAGCAGCTTGGAGTTAGAAGTTTTTCGGATTACATAGTTCCTGACAAAAACTTCCCAAACGGCATCGCCTATGTGTGCGTAATTTTTGAGAGAAAATTCTTCTGCCATGCCATAATTTTAGCATAAATAAAAATTTCCTCTTTACAAAAGAAATTTATTTGCTAGTATAGTATATGTGGGAGCGGTAAGTTCTTGCGACAATTAAATAAAGCCAAATGCGTTAATTGAAAAATGCAGAAGATAAAATAATCCTCAGTAGCTCAATGGCGGAGCAACCGGCTGTTAACCGGTAGGCTGTTGGTTCGAGTCCAACCTGGGGAGTTTTTAATATTTAAGAGGGTTTCAGCCCTCTTTTTTAATGCGAATTTTTGGTTTAAAAATACAAAATGTTCAACAAAAGTTCAACACCATTATAAATAGACAAGACAAATTAAACTGTCGGACAAAACAAATTCAACAAGTTTAATTAAATGAATTTTAAGTGGGAAAATGTTTAATTTTAATTGTCAGACAGTTCAAATTAAACAGATAAATTGTTTAAAACTCTCTGATATTTTTTTACAATTTAAATTTTTTAAATGATTGAGAAAATTTTAAAAAGTGATAAAATAAATATATACGGATATAAAAGGTGGTAAAAATGGATTTTAGTCAAAACAACATCTCTGCAAACAATAGTAATAGTTTTGGTTTGCAAGCAAATTTTTTAAATAAAAAGTCTGGTGGTTTAAATTTTGGTATGAAAACCAACAATAATCAAAGTGCTTA
>JAEEGL012701346.1_pt1 | contig 18839 bp, 15 predicted proteins | sample 9134231 | NCBI WGS metagenome assembly JAEEGL01 (sample SAMN16246548, study PRJNA631951) | gut metagenome | biome: gut microbiome; feature: rumen; material: fiber-attached | host: Bos | place: Iran: Karaj | collected 2018-10 | reverse complement strand
TGACGGATGCCATGGACGATACGGTGATCACGGATTACTACACGGCGGATCAGGCGGCGGTGGCCGCGATCAAGGCCGGCGCGGATGTGATCTACCGGCCCGAGGATCTGCAGAAAGCGATCGAAGGTGTCCTGGAGGCGGTGAACAGCGGCGCCATCCCGGAGAGCCGGATCGATGAATCCATCCGCAGGATCTATCTCGTCAAGTGTGAGGGACAGATCGAAGAGTAAGAGTTATTTGCGGCTGCCGCGGACGTGAACGCCTTTCATCTCGGCAACCAGTTCCTTGGCCCTGGGGATATCCGCCTTATTGATGCGGAAGGTGCAGACGTCTTTCTTCGTACCGGTCAGAAAACGCTTCCACCAGCTGTCATTTTGCCATACGATATAGTAGGAAATGCGCTCCTGAAGGAATAACTTCTCGAGCGCTTCTTTTCTTTCGAGACCGACGACGCGGCAGAAAGGGACCTCGTTGTCGTAGATGGAATCCGGCGGCAGGATCGACGGCATGGGAATCCTCCTTATATTCGTTAGCTGTTGTTCTCGGCAGCGACAAGCCCGGCGGCGCCGTAGATCTCACGGAGTCTGGGCTTTTCGATCTTGCCGGTGGGGTTGCGCGGGACATCGGCGAAGATGATGCGGCGGGGCCGCTTATACTTCGGCAGTGCCTGACAGAACGCGTTGACCGCATCCTCTGTGAGGGTGGTGCCCTCCATGGGGGAGATGATCGCCGCGGAGATCTCGCCCAGACGTCTGTCGGGGAGACCGATGACGGCCACATCCTTGATGCCGGGCATGCCGTGGAGGAAATCCTCGATCTGCACGGGGTAGATGTTTTCACCGCCGGAGATGATGACGTCCTTCTTGCGGTCCACGAGCCAGTAGAAGCCGCCCTCATCCTGCATGGCCATATCGCCGGTGTAGAGCCAGCCGGCATCGTCCATGACTTCTTTGGTGGCCGCTTCATCATTATAATAGCAGATCATGACGCCGGGGCCTTTGACGGCGAGCTCGCCGACTTCGCCCCTCTTCACATCCTGTCTGTTTTCGTCCACGATGCGGCATTCCCAGCCGTAGCCCGGCACACCGATGGCGCCCACATGGTCGATATTCTCGATCCCGAGATGGACACAGCCGGGGCCGATGGATTCGGAGAGGCCGTAGTTGGTGTCGTAGTCGTGATGCGGGAAGTAGGCCTTCCAGCGCTTGACCAGACTCTGCGGCACGGGCTGCGCGCCGATGTGCATGAGCCGCCAGTGCGACAGGTCGTAATCGTCCTTGTTGAGTTTGCCGGTATCCAGCGCCTCCAGGATATCCTCCGCCCAGGGCACCAGAAGCCATACGATCGAGCACTTTTCCCTGGAAACGGCATCCAGGATGGTCTCCGGAGTGGTGCCTTTTAACAGGACGGCCTTGCTGCCGGAGATGAGGCTGCCGAACCAGTGCATCTTGGCGCCCGTGTGATAGAGGGGCGGGATGCACAGGAAGACATCATCATGGGTCTGTCCGTGATGCTTCTGCTCGCAGCGCGCGGAATGGGAGAGGGCGCGGTGCTTGTGCAGGATCGCCTTGGGGAAGCCGGTGGTGCCGGACGAGAAGTAGATCGCCGCGTCATCGTCGTCCGTGAGGTCGATGAGCGGGTCGCGGCTCGAGCAGTCGGCGGTGAGCTCCGCGTAGTCCTCCGCAAAGGAGGGGCAGCCGTTGCCGACGAAGAAGAGCAGGCGGTGGCTGGATATATTGTCGCAGATCTCCTCCACACGGCCGATGAATTCGGGACCGAAGACCAGGATGTCCGCCTCGGCCTTGTTCACGCAGTATTCGATCTCATCAGCGGTGTAGCGGAAGTTGAGCGGGACCGCCAGCGCGCCGGTCTTTAAGATGCCGAAATAGATCGGGAGCCACTCGAGACAGTTCATGAGCAGGATCGCCACCTTATCCCCCTTCTTGATGCCGCGGGAGATGAGGAGATTGGCGAAGCGGTTCGCTTTTTCGTTAAAGACATACCAGGTGATCTCCCGGCGATAGGGGATATTGCCCTCGGGCTGCATGAGGTCGTATTCCTTCCAGGTCATGCGCCGGTTGTCCTTGAGGGCGGGATTGAGCTCCACGAGGGCCACTTCGTCCCCGTAGAGCTTACAGTTGTGTTCGAGCAGGTCTGTGATGGGCATTTCCTAGTCCTTTCCGGGTTTTTTGATGACGTATCCGAAATCTGCACTGTTCACATTTTGCGACAGCGAATCAATGATATATAAATAAAGGAAAAATGTCAATTAAAACCTTGACAGGAGCGGCGCGCGATGGTTTAATGTAGGCAGAGGTATTATATTTTGTCTCGCCGGGAACAGGGATGTTTCCGAGTAATCAAAGGAGTGATGCGAATGAAGATCAATACCAGACAGGATACCTCATTTCTCTTCAACAGCCTGAACACGGGGAAGTACACCGCTCCCACGGGCGTCAACGCGCTGGCCGGGCTGGTCTCCGACTACAACACGATCCGCAACGGCTCGTATAATAAGCTGGTCAAGGCTTATTATGCGAAGATGGGCGAGGATGACTCCGCAGCGAAGACCGCCGGGGAGAAGCAATCCGCCAAAGCCGAGACCAAGGCCGCCACGGCAGCCCGGGAGTACAACGGGATCGCAAAGGACGCCTCGAAGTTAAAGAGCGCGACGGAGGCCCTTTCGGAGGATGCCAAGGTCAACCTCTTCGAGGACAAGGGGGAAGGCGCAGACCGGGAGAAGATCAACGGCGCGGTGTCCGATTTCGTGGACAGCTACAACTCGCTGATCAAGAGCGCCGGTTCTTCGAGCAACAGCACGGTCCGCTCCAGAGCGGAGATGATGGTCGGTCTCTCCGTCAACTACGGCATGAAGCTCGCGGGCATCGGGATCACCGTCAATGAGAACGGCTCCCTCTCCCTGGACAAGGAGAAGCTCGCGGCGGCTAGTACCGATTCGGTGAAGGCCCTCTTCAACGGGCGCAATTCCTTTGCCGACAGAGTGGATGCTTCGGCGAAGGTCATCGAGAGCGGCGCGCAGAAAGCGGCGCAGTCCGGCAGCACCTATTCCGCTTCGGGCAGCGGCGTGCCGGATGTCACCTCGGTGTGGAATTCCCTCGTATGACCGGGTGAGGATCCTGAAACAGCAACGAAACAGCCGTCATCCATCCGGGTGGCGGCTGTTTGTTTCCTGCGCAGGGCAGGGAGCATCTATCACGTAAGGGGGGCACATGCAGTACAGAACAGATCCGAAAAGCGGCAACAGACTCTCGGCGCTCGGCTACGGGTGCATGCGCTATACCAAAAAGGGCGGCGCGATCGACCAGGAGAAGGCGGAGCGGGAGATGCTCCTCGCGCTCGAGAAGGGCGTCAACTATTTTGATACCGCCTATGTCTACAACGGCTGCGAGGTCTGCCTCGGCCGCTTTATCAAAAAGTATGACTGCAGGGACAGACTCTTTATCGCCACCAAGCTCCCCCAGTACCGGGTGACGAAGCCCGGGGATTCGGAGCGGTATTTCGCGGAGGAGCTGGAACGCCTGCAGACCGATCATGTCGACTATTATCTCCTGCACATGATGAATGACATCCGCAGCTGGGAGCGGTTAAAGTCCCTCGGGATCGAGGACTGGATCCGGCAGAAGAAGGAGAGTGGGCAGATCCGGAACATCGGCTTCTCCTTCCACGGCGGCACCAGCGCGTTCCGCGCCCTGCTGGACGCAAGGGACTGGGATTTCTGCCAGATCCAGTTCAATTATCTCGATGAACACGCACAGGCGGGGATCGAGGGCCTGAACTATGCCCATGAAAAAGGTCTGCCCGTGATCATCATGGAGCCGCTGCGCGGCGGGCGTCTCGTGAACGGCCTCCCGGCACAGGCGCTGCGGGAATTTGAGAAGGCACCGGTGAAGCGCAGCCCCGCAGACTGGGGACTCCGCTGGGTCTGGAACCATCCCGCGGTGACGGTCGTCCTCTCCGGGATGAATGCCGTGGAGCAGGTGGAGGAGAACTGCCGGATCGCGTCGGAGAGCCTGCCGGATTCCCTGACGGAGGAGGAACTGGCGATGTATGCGCGTGTGGTATCCGCGATCCGCAGTGTGGTCAAGGTCGGCTGCACGGGCTGCGGCTACTGCCAGCCCTGCCCGAAGGGGGTGGATATCCCGACCTGCTTCTCGGCCTACAATGCGAGCTATTCGACCGGTTATTTCGACGGCCTCCGCGAGTATTTCATGTGCACGGCGCTGCGAAAGGAGCGATCCAATGCGTCGCAGTGCGTGAAATGCGGCAAATGCGAGCAGGTCTGCCCGCAGGGGATCCATATCCGCGACGAGCTCGATCACGTGAAGAAACGCTTTGAGAATCCGGTCTACCGCATCGTGACGGCGGCCGCCGGAAAGATCTGGAGATACTGACCGGGTTCTTTGACCCGGCCGCCATTCTGTGATATAATCTTCCGCATGGCACAGACGAGGAAACAGGGTTCCGGCGGCAGCAGAGCACGCTCGGGGCGGGGCAGCAGCGCACCGCAGGGAGCACCCCGCCGCAGGGAACCGGAATATCAAAATGAATCCAGAGGCACCGAGATCATCCTGCTGATCCTTGGTGCCCTGGTTTTGTTCCTTTTTTTATGTAATTTCGGCATCTGCGGGAGCTTCGGGAACCTGCTCCGGTACTTCATGTTCGGTCTTTTTGGGCTGCCGGCGTACATCACGCCGCCGCTCATTCTTTTCGCCGCGCTCTACGGCTATGCCAGGGACTTCGACACCCGTTCCACGCTCAAGACGATCGCCGGCACCGGCGTGTATGTGGCGACGGGGATGATCTGCGAGATCTTCTCCGGCCATATCGGTCAGATGGAGAAATATTCCCTGCCGGAGCTCTACCGGCTCTGCGGTTCCGGCCGCAGCGGCGGCGGGATCATCGCCGGATCGCTGGCCTACGGCTGCCGCACGACACTCGGCGGTGTGGGAACGGGGCTGCTGCTCGCCGCACTCCTCATCGTCTGCGCGGTGGTGCTGACGGACCGCTCCTTTATCCGGGGGATGAAGAAGGGCGGCAGGATCGTGGCGGATTCCACGTCCCGTACCATGCGGGATATGCGCGAGCGCGGCAGGGACCGCAGACAGCGCAATGAGGAGCGGAGACAGCGGCTGGAGGAGGAGCGCCGCCTGCAGCTCGAGATGAAAGAGGACGAGAAGCTCCTGCGCCGCGACCGCAAGGGATCCGGGGTGACGCTGAACACCCGGCTCGAGCGGGAAGACGGCGATGAGGAGTATGAAGAGGAGAGCCGCGATGATCTGTTCGTGCCGGACGGCCGCAGGGTGCGGGATGATGTGCACGAGATCACGATCCACCGGTATGACAACGCGGAGACGCTGCCCGCACCGGTCCGTGCGGAGGAAGAGCCCGAGGATCCGATGAAGGTGCGCGGCAATGTCCGCGAGATCCTGCCGGAGGAAGGGGACGAGCTGCCGCCGGTTTCCGTGCCGGGACCCGTGAAGGAGGAGCGCGAAGAGGAGCCGTATCAGGCGCCTGCCGCCTCTGCCGGGCCGAAGAAGCCCAAGGGGTCTTTCTTTGACGATGAGGACGCGGAGGAGGTGCCGGAGCCTGTCGTAAAAAAGCCCGCCGCCCGTGCGGCGAAGAAGCCGGCGGATCCGATGCAGGCCTCCGTCCCGGGCGCGAAAGCTGTCAAAGACAAGACGAACAAGCCTTATGAATTCCCGCCGATCGATCTGTTAAAGGCCGGCAAGCCCGTGAGCGCGGACAGCGAGCGGCATCTCAAGGATACGGCAGCGAGACTCGAGGAGGCTCTTTCCACCTACGGCGTCAATGCCAGAGTCGTCGCGGTCAGCCGCGGTCCCGCCGTCACCCGTTTCGAACTGCAGCCGGAGGCGGGGACCAAGGTCAGCAAGTTCCTGAATCTCACGGACGATATCAAGATGTATCTGGCGGCCACGGATATCCGTATCGAGGCGCCCATCCCCGGCAAATCCGCGGTGGGCATCGAGGTGCCCAACAAGGTCACCGAAGCGGTGCTGCTGCGCGATGTCGTGGATTCCCCCGCCTTCCGTGATTTCAAGTCCAATATGGCCTTCGGCGCCGGCAAGGATCTGACAGGTGCGCCGGTGGTCGCGGATCTGGCGGCCATGCCGCATGTACTGATCGCCGGTGCCACGGGTTCCGGCAAATCCGTCTGTATCAATACGATCATCATGAGCATCCTCTACAAGGCTTCGCCCGAGGATGTCCGGCTCATCATGATCGATCCCAAGGTCGTGGAGCTCTCGGTCTACAACGGGATCCCGCATCTGCTGATCCCAGTGGTCACGGATCCGCAGCAGGCGGCCGGCGCGCTCAACTGGGCGGTCGCCGAGATGACCAGGCGTTACAAGCTCTTCGCGGATACGGGTGTCCGGGATCTCGAGGGTTACAGAGAGCATATCGGCCGGATGAAGGAGGCGGAACGGCTGGAGGCCGGCCTCTTCAAGATGCCGCAGATCCTGGTGATCGTGGACGAGCTCGCGGATCTCATGATGACCTGCGGCAAGGATGTGGAACAGGCGATCGTGCGTCTGACCCAGCTGGCCCGCGCGGCGGGGATCCATCTCGTGATCGCCACGCAGCGTCCCTCCGTCGATGTCATCACGGGCCTCATCAAGGCCAATATGCCCAGCCGCATCGCTTTCGCGGTGAGCAGCAATACCGATTCCCGTACGATCCTCGATATGCCGGGTGCCGAGCGGCTCCTCGGAAAGGGCGACATGCTCTTCTTCCCCAAGGGATACAACCGGCCCGCCCGTGTGCAGGGCGCCTATGTGTCGGATGATGAAGTGACCAGGGTCGTCTCCTTTATCAGGGCACAGGAATACCATGTATCGGGCTCCGAGAGCTCCGCCGATATCGCCAAAGCCATGGAGAGCTCGGTGGTCGCCGCCGGAGGCGCGGGAGAGGACGGCGGCGGTGACCGCGACGCATTCTTCGTCGATGCCGCCCGCATGGTCATCGGCAAGGAGAAGGCGTCCATCGGCATGCTGCAGCGGGTCTTCAAGGTCGGCTTCAACCGCGCCGCGAGGATCATGGACCAGCTGTGCGAGGCCGGCGTGGTCAGCGAGGAGGAGGGCACCAAGCCCAGACGGGTGCTCATGACACAGAGTGAATTTGAAGCATTTCTGGAGAGCGATGAGTAGAGGAAATTCATTGACGTGACAGAGGGACAGAAAGATCAGGAAACGGAAGCAGAACAGAGAAACAAGGAGGAAATGTGATGAAGTCGGATATTGAGATCTCCCAGGCAGCAGAGTTAAAGCCCATCAAAGAAGTGGCGGCATCCGTCGGGATCCCCGAGGAGGCGCTGGAATACTACGGGCGCGGCAAGGCCAAGCTCACGGAGGAGTATTTAAAGGAACTCTCCGGACGGCCGGAGGGTAAACTGATCCTCGTCACCGCGATCAACCCGACGCCTGCCGGCGAAGGCAAGACCACGACGAGCGTGGGCCTCGGCGATGCGCTGCACAGACTCGGCAAAAAGACCGTGATCGCGCTCCGCGAGCCCTCTCTGGGACCCTGCTTCGGTGTCAAGGGCGGCGCGGCCGGCGGCGGCTATGCGCAGGTCATCCCAATGGAGGACTTAAACCTCCATTTCACCGGCGACTTCCATGCGATCACCTCCGCCAATAACCTGCTGGCGGCGATGCTGGACAATCACATCAAGCAGGGCAATACGCTCAGGATCGACACCAAGCGCATTGTCTGGAAGCGCTGCGTGGACATGAACGACCGCGCGCTGCGCAATGTGGTCATCGGCCTCGGCGATTCCGGCGACGGGATCACGAGAGAGGATCATTTCGCGATCACCGTGGCGACGGAGATCATGGCGGTCTTCTGCCTGGCCCGTGACATGACTGACCTGAAGGAGCGTCTGGGCCGGATCATCGTGGCCTACGATATGGACAAGAATCCCGTGACGGCAAAGGATCTCAAGGCGGTGGGCGCCATGGCGGCCCTGTTAAAGGATGCCATCAAGCCCAATCTCGTGCAGACGCTTGAGCACACGCCCGTCATCGTGCACGGCGGTCCCTTCGCCAATATCGCGCACGGCTGCAACTCCGTGCGTGCCACGAGAGCGGCACTCGCCCTCTCCGATATCACGGTCACGGAGGCCGGCTTCGGTGCGGACCTGGGAGCCGAGAAATTCCTGGATATCAAGTGCCGCGCGGCGGGCTTAAAGCCCGATGCGATCGTCCTCGTGGCGACGGTCCGCGCCCTCAAGTATAACGGCGGCGTCCCCAAGGCGGAGCTTGGCTCGGAGAACCTCGATGCGTTAAAGAAGGGCATCGTCAATCTCGAGAAGCACATCGAGAACCTCAAGCTCTACGGTGTGCCGGTCGTGGTGACGCTCAATGCCTTTACCTCCGACACGCAGGCGGAGCTCGATTACGTGAAGAGCTTCTGCGAGGAGCGCGGCTGTGCCTTTGCCCTGTCCGAAGTCTGGGAGAAGGGCGGCGCCGGCGGCGAAGCGCTCGCAAAGCAGGTGCTGGATACGCTGGAGAATAAGAAGAGCGATTATCATCCCATCTATCCGGATGAGATGTCCCCGAAGGAGAAGATCGAGACCGTTGCGACGAAGATCTACGGCGCGGACGGCGTGAATTTCTCCGCCAAGGCCTTAAAGGAGCTCGCCACCGCGGAGAAGCTGGGTTTCTCGAATTTCCCGGTGTGCATGGCCAAGACCCAGTACTCGCTGTCGGATGACCCGTCCCTGCTGGGACGGCCCACCGGCTACAATATCGAAGTGCGCGACGTCTATGTCAGTGCGGGCGCGGGCTTCATCGTGGCACTGTGCGGCACGATCCTGACCATGCCGGGTCTGCCCAAGCGGCCGGCCGCGGAGGACATCGATGTGAATGAGGATGGACAGATCGTCGGACTGTTCTGACGGACGGAGGCAGCGATGGAACCGAAGATCATTGACGGCAAGGCGATATCGGCGGCGGTCAAAGAGGAAGTGAGAGCGGAGGTCGACCGTCTTAAGGCCGCCGGCAGGGAAGTGACCCTCGCCGTGGTGCTGGTGGGAGATGATCCGGCCAGCGCGGTCTATGTGCGCAACAAGAAGAAGGCCTGCGAGGCGGTCGGTATCCGATCCCTCTCCTATGAGATGCCCGCGGATACGACGCAGGAGAAGCTGCTTACGTGCATCGCGGAGCTTAACGGGCGGGATGACGTGGACGGGATCCTGGTCCAGCTGCCGCTCCCCGCAGGGATCGACGAACAGGCCGTGATCCGCGCCATCGCGCCGGAGAAGGATGTGGACGGCTTCCATCCGGTCAATGTCGGACTCCTTGCCATCGGCATGCCGCGTGTGGTATCCTGTACACCGGCAGGGGTCATCGAGATGCTTGTCAGGAGCGGCATTTCCATCGAAGGACGTGAGGCGCTCATCATCGGGCGCAGCAATATCGTCGGAAAACCGCTGGCGCATCTGCTGCTGCAGCACAACGCCACCGTGACCGTGGCACATTCACGGACGGCGGATCTGCCTGCCGTCGCGAAACGTGCGGACATTCTGGTGGCGGCGATCGGGAGGCCGCGGATGATCGGGCCCGAGTATGTCAAGGAGGGCGCCGTGGTCATCGATGTCGGTATCAACCGTGACACGGCCACCGGCAAGCTCTGCGGCGACGTGGACTACGATGCGGTCGCGCCGCATGTGAGCGCGATCACGCCTGTGCCGGGCGGTGTCGGTCCCATGACCATCGCCATGCTGATGAAGAATTGTGTCGAATTATCGAAAATGAGATAACATATGAACGATAATACAAACATCACATCCGATACGAAGCGGATGCACGCGCCGGAGGGACAGTCTCCCGATGGCGTCATCTGTCCGTCCTGCGGTCAGCCGATCCCGGACGGCATGCTCTATTGCGAGAACTGCGGCGAGGAGATCCATTTCGTCCCGGAGTTCGAGCCCGAGGTGGATGATTCCATCAATTCCGCCATGACAAATGTCGCACAGGAGATCGCGGAGGCGGAGCTGCCTGCAGAGGCCCCTCCGGCGTCCCGTGATTATATCGAGATCAGACTCCGGATCCCGAAGCGGTCGATCCGCATCGCCGCGGCGGGACTCGCGGTCGCCGCGATCGTCACGGTGGCGGTCCTGGCGATCCCGCACATCATGAGTCTGCAGCTCTTTGACCGCAACAGCCATGCGAGCGAGGCGACGGTGGCGGACGGGAACAAGGCACCCGTTTCCATCGGAGAGCATATGATCGCGCCGGAGCCCGTGACGGCGGAACCGCTGCCGGAGAGCACCGCGCCCAACGCACCGCGCTTCGACTGCCCCTCCGGGCGTTACGAGGGGGAACTCGCGGTCGAACTCGCCAATCCCGTATCGACTCTCAAATATTACTATACGACGGACGGCACGCCGGCCGATATCAACGCGAAGCGCTATCTCGGCCCGATCATCTTTGACCGGGAAGGGGAATCGACGCTGCGCATGATCGCGGTCAATGAGGCGGGCGAGGTGAGCGAGGAGACCATCGCCGTCTTCACCATCGCCGCCGCCGCACCGCAGGCGCCGGTCATCCTCGAGGACAGCGGCGAGTATACGCAGAGCACCATGATCGTTGCGGTCATGCAGGAGAACTGCCGGATCACCTATACGACCGACGGCAGCGAGCCGGGCATTGATTCGACGGAGTATACGGCACCGATCAAGATGCCGGTGGGCAACAGCCTCTTCCGTTTCCGTGCCTTTGACGCGGAGGGGAAGGGCAGCGAGATCGTTGAGCGCAGCTATCATCTGGTCTACGCCAGACTCGTGAGCGAAGAGCAGGCCATCGCTTCCGTTGTGCAGGTGCTGCTCGACAAGAATGTGCTGATCGACGACACGGGCCGCGTCTTCGGCGGCGCCGGCAGGAATGTCTATGTCGTGGAGAGTGTCATCGAGATCGAAGGGGCCGGCGAGTATTACCGGATCGTGGAGCGGTATGTCGAAACGGACGGCAGCAGCACGGATACCGGACTGCTGTACGCCGTGAACACGAATAACGGAAGCGTCCACCGTCTGGGATATGATTCCAGCGGGAAGTATACCTTATTTACGCTGGCGGCCCGCTGAAGCGTTGAAACGGGCGCCTTTTTCGGGTATCATGGAAATACCCGCACGGGATCTGCCGCGGGGCAAAACGGCAGGATAACAGGAGGAGATAACATGTTTCAGATCTTGGAAAAGGAAGTACTGACGAAAGAGCCGCTCATCTTCCGGATGATCGTCAGGGCGCCGCGTGTCGCAGCCAGCTGCGAGCCGGGTCAGTTCCTGATCGTGCGTGCGGATGCGGACGGCGAACGGGTGCCGCTCACGATCTGCGATTATGACCGGGCTGCGGGGACGATCGAGATCGTCGCGCAGGTGATCGGTGCGCAGACCTACCGCATGAGCAGACTGGAGGCCGGAGATGCCTTTGCCGATGTGGTGGGGCCTCTGGGCAATCCCTCGGAGCTCATCGGGGAGGACATCGAAGAACTGAAGAAGAAAAAGATCCTCTTCGTGGCGGGCGGTGTCGGTACGGCGCCGGTCTATCCCCAGGCGAAATGGCTCCATGACCACGGTATCACGCCGGATGTCATCATCGGCGCGAAGAATAAGGAACTGGTCATCATGGAGGAGAAATTTAAGAGCGTCAGCAACCTCACGATCACCACGGACGACGGCTCCTACGGCCGCAGCGGCATGGTGACGGTCGCGCTGCAGGATCTGTGGAACGAGGGCGTGCACTGGGATCTCTGCGTGGCCATCGGTCCCATGATCATGATGAAGTTTGTCTGCAAGCTCACCAAAGAACTGGGGATCCATACGATCGTCAGCATGAACCCGATCATGGTGGACGGCACCGGCATGTGCGGCGCCTGCCGCCTGACCGTGGACGGCAAGGTGAAGTTCGCCTGCGTCGACGGACCGGAATTCGACGGCCATCTGGTCGACTTCGATCAGGCCATGAACCGTATGAAACTGTACAGGACCGAGGAGGGGAGACTTTACCTCAGGGAAAAAGAAGGCGCGACGCATCACGGCGGCTGCGGCAACTGCGGCTGACCGGGGCGGGAAGGAGATAAGACGATGGATATGATGAATAAGGTCCCCGTGCGGGAACAGGATCCCCAGGTGCGTGCCACCAATTTCGACGAGGTCTGTCTGGGATATAACAAGGAAGAAGCGGAAGCCGAGGCGTCCAGATGCCTGAACTGCCCCAACCCGAAATGTGTGGAGGGGTGCCCGGTCTCCATTCAGATCCCGCAGTTCATCCAGGCGGTAAAGAACGGCAATGTGGAGGAAGCCTATCATGTGATCGGCAGATCCTCGTCCCTGCCCGCCATCTGCGGCCGTGTCTGCCCGCAGGAGACGCAGTGTGAAGGCAAATGCGTCCGCGGCATCAAGGGAGAAGCGGTATCGATCGGCAAGCTCGAGCGCTATGTGGCGGATACCGCACGCGAAATGGGCATTAAGCCCGAGGCGCCCGCGGCTAAGAACGGCAAGCGTGTCGCGGTCATCGGTTCCGGCCCTGCGGGTCTGACCTGCGCCGGCGATCTGGCCAAAATGGGCTATGAAGTGACGATCTTTGAGGCATTGCATGAGGCGGGCGGCGTGCTGACCTACGGCATTCCGGAATTCCGTCTCCCCAAGGACGCCGTCGTGAAGAAGGAGATCGAAAACGTCAAGTCGCTCGGTGTGCAGATCGAGACCGACGTCGTGGTCGGCAAGTCCGTCACGATCGACTCCCTGATGAAGGATGAGGGCTTCTCCGCCGTCTTCGTCGCAAGCGGCGCCGGTCTGCCCAAGTTCATGAACATCCCCGGAGAGCAGGCGCTGGGCGTCTTCTCCGCCAACGAGTTCCTCACCAGGAGCAATCTGATGAAGGCATTCTCGCCCGATTCCTCCACTCCGATCATGCGCCCGAAGAAGGCGGTCGTGGTCGGCGGCGGCAACGTGGCGATGGATGCCGCGAGGACCGCGCTGCGCATGGGCGCGGAGGTCCATATCGTCTACCGCCGCAGCGAAGCCGAACTGCCGGCCCGTGCGGAGGAGGTCCATCACGCAAAGGAGGAGGGCATCGTCTTCGATCTGCTCACCAATCCGGTCGAGATCCTCTCCAATGAGGAAGGCTGGGTCCGCGGCATCCGCTGCATCCGGATGGAGCTGGGTGAGCCCGATGCGTCCGGCAGACGCAGCCCCGTGGAGATCGCGGGCAGCGAATTCGAGATCGAATGCGACGCCGTGATCATGTCGCTGGGCACCTCGCCGAACCCGCTCATCGCCTCGACGACAGAGGGGCTTGAGGTCAACCGCAGAGGCTGCATCGTCGCGGATGAGGGAAGCGGGAAGAGTTCCAAAGACGGCGTGTACGCCGGCGGCGATGCCGTGACGGGCGCGGCCACCGTGATCCTGGCCATGGGTGCCGGCAAGGCGGGCGCCAAAGGGATCGACGAATATTTAAACGCCTGAAGCTCCTCCCATGATGAAGATCACGATCCTGGCCGTGGGACGACTGCAGGAATCCTACTGGCAGGAGGCCTGCGCGGAGTATGCCAAGCGCCTCTCCAGGTATTGCTCCCTGCAGGTGATCGAGGTCCGGGATGAGAAGGCGCCGGAGAACGCGTCCGACGCGGACCGCGCCGGGATCCTGAAGACGGAGGGAGAGCGGCTCCTTACGAAACTCGATCCGTCGGCTCCGCTGTGGACACTGGAGATCCGGGGGAAACGCATGGATTCCGAGGGCTTTTCCCGCGCGCTGGAGCAGTGCGCGGTGCAGGGGATCTCCCATCTGCAGTTCGCGATCGGAGGATCGCTTGGACTGGACCGGGCGGTCTCGGAGAGAGCGGCCGTGAAGCTCTCTTTTTCCGATATGACCTTTCCGCACCAGCTGATGCGCGTGATCCTCTCGGAGCAGATCTACCGGGCGTTCCGCATCATGCGGGGCGAGCCCTACCATAAATAGATACAGGTGGCGATGAAGAAGGAAAACGAAAAGCGTCTGATGCTGACCGCGCCGGAGCTGCAGCGGGTCTTTGGCGGAGGCGACAACCATATCCGCCGGATCGAAAAGGAACTCCATGTGGAGATCATCGACCGGGACGGTGAACTGAAGATCCTCGGGACCGGTTCCGCGCCGGCGAGAGCGGCGGATCTGATCCTGTCTCTGGCCAGGGATCACGGAGAGGATCCGGATGAGCAGCGCGTGAATTACGGCATCGATCTGGCCCGCAGCGGAGAGAGCGCGGAAGCGATGGAGAACGTGGATGCGGATGTGATCTGCCACACCGTGAACGGCAAGCCCGTACGCCCCAAGACCCTCGGCCAGAAGGCCTATGTGGATGCGATCCGCAAGCACCTCATCGTCTTCGGCATCGGCCCTGCCGGGACCGGCAAGACCTACCTCGCCATGGCCATGGCGATCACGGCTTTCCTGCATAACGAGGTGAGCCGGATCATCCTCACCAGGCCGGCGATCGAAGCGGGAGAGAAGCTGGGCTTCCTGCCCGGGGATCTCCAGAGCAAGGTGGATCCCTATCTGCGCCCGCTCTATGACGCGCTGTATCAGATCATGGGCGCGGAGAATTATCTGAAGAATTCCGAGCGCGGCCTCATCGAGGTGGCGCCGCTCGCGTATATGCGCGGCCGGACCCTGGACAATGCCTATATCATCCTGGACGAAGCGCAGAATACCACGCCGGAGCAGATGAAGATGTTCCTGACCCGCGTGGGTTTCGGTTCCAAGGTCGTGATCACGGGGGATGCCACGCAGAAGGACCTGATGCCGGGGGCAAAGAGCGGACTGGATGTGGCGCGCGCCGTGCTGAAGGGCATCGATGATATCGCGTTCTGTGAGCTGACGGGCCGCGATGTGGTACGACATCCGCTGGTACAGAAGATCGTCCGGGCTTATGAGGATTACGAGAGTAAGCACAGAGGCGACCGGAGCCGTGAGAAGAGGAAGCATTAAGCCTTGGAGAAGAAATCCCGAAAAGGTTTATGGTATACCCTGATCTTTGCCGTCACCTGCGGCGGTACGCTGGCGGCCGCGATCGCCTACGGCCGCGATCTCTCCGAGATCATCCGCGCCGGCGTCAGTGCGGGCATCGGGGTCGGCGCCATGCTGTTCCTGTGGGAGGACCACGTGCTGCACAACGGTCTCGCCCATGACAACGCGTCCCATCCGGGGCGGTTTTTCCTGTCCTATCTGGCGGTCTTTGTCCTGTGCATGTTCCTGCCGCTCATCGTGGCGGATGCCTGGCCGTTTGCCGCTTTCTACGTGTCTCTGGCCCTTCTGTCATGCACCTTTATCGGGGCTTATACGGGAACCATGCTCCTCATGCTCACGATCCTCGTGCAGGGAGGCGGGACACCGGAATTCTTCATGTATGTCTTTGCGGGCTTCATCGCACTGGGTGCCTTCCAGTATCTGGACGAGCAGTTCATGGCGGGGACGCCGCTCTTTATCACCCTGTCCATGCAGACCGTGCTGCTCGTATGCTACCACATCATGTTCCGCAACGAGACATTTTCGGCCGCGGTCCTGATCGTGCCGCTCATCAACGCGTTCCTCAATTTCGCGGTGCTGATCGTGGTGCTCAACGCCTACTCCTTTTATGTGGTGCGCACGGTGGGAGAGCGGTATCAGGAGATCAACGATCCCGCCTATGCCCTCATGCTGCAGATGCGCCGTGTGAGCGAAGGGGAATACCAGCGGGCGATCCATACGGACTATCTGACGCAGCGGGTGGCCGCGGCGCTTGGACTTGATCAGCGCAGGATGCGCACCTGCTGCTATTACCACCGCGCGGCAGTGGTGCTGGAGGACAGGAGTATCGAGAACATTCTGGCGCTCTACAGGAAACATCATTTCCCGGAGGATTCCCTGCCGCTGCTGCAGGAGGTCATCACGCACAAAAAAGGCGAGCGTTTTTCGGCGGAGGCTACGGTGATCCATCTGTGCGAGACCGTGATCGCCTCCCTCCAGTTCATGTTCCATAAGGATCCGAAGATGCAGATCGACTACGCGCTCCTCGTGGATAAGATCATCCGCAAGAAGGAGGAGGAGGGGGAACTCGCGAACAGCGAACTCTCCGTGCGCGGCCTGCGGATCACCGCGGAGCTGCTGAAAAAGGAAACCATGTACTATGATTTTCTTCGTTGAGAACGGGACGGATTTCGATCCGGCGGCGGAGTGCGGGATCGATGATGTGAGCACCTTCTGCGGCAGGCTCGGAGAGGCCGTGCTCGCCGGGGAGGGCATCACCGGGACGGACGGGCTGGAGGCCTCCCTGTATCTGGTGAGCGGGGAGGAGATCCGTGAACTGAACCGCACGCACAGGGACCGGGACGAGGAGACGGATGTGCTCTCTTTTCCCAATATCGATACGGGAGAGGGAGAGAGTCTTGAAGCGGTGCTGTCGGCGCCCGATGCGGATATCACGGATCCCGAGAGCGGCAGAGTGCTCTTCGGCGAGATCGTGATCAACACGGAGCGGGTGCGCAGACAGGCGGAGGAATACGGACACAGTGTCCGCAGGGAGTTTGCGTTTCTCGTGACACATTCGCTGCTGCATCTGGCCGGGTACGACCATATGACGCCGGAAGAGGCTGCCGTGATGGAGCAGAAACAGGAAGCGGTCCTCACGTCGCTGGGGATCGGGAGAGACGGGTGAATTTTGGCTGAGAGGGAGAAAAGAAGGGGGAACAGGCACCGCGCGGACATGCTTGGGGTCCGCGGGGTCATCTGCGTGTCGATCCTCGCTGCGATGCCGATCCTGACGGTGCGCTTCGTGGCGGCGGACGCGGCGACGCTCCTGCTCGTCCCCACGGCTTTTCTGATCACGCTCTTCCTCGCGGGGGAGGTGGCATGGGAGAGGAATACCTGCCGCGGCGTGAAGCAGCTGCTAAAGAATGACCGCAGGAGCGCGGCGCGCGAATACCGGACGCATATGTCGCTCTTCGGTGCCTTCATCGGGTTCGCCCTGACCATGGCGGGGTTCATCCTGCAGCCGCTGCTGTACGGTGTGTACGCGGAGCGCGCGGGGAGCCGGTATTTCGTGCTCCTGATCCTGCCGGGCCTCATGCTGCTCGGAGCGAATGCCGCGAAAAGAGGTTATCTGAGGGCCAGCGGGGCCGGCGGCGAGGTGAGCTTCGTCCTGCTGCTGCAGAATGTCCTGCTGCTCGTTCTGCCCTGTGTATTCGGATTTTTCAGCACGCGCCACGGCATCAAGGTGGACGCGCTGCTGTTGACGGACCGCTACGCCGCGCTCTACGGTGCGGGCGGAATCCTGGTTGGCATCGATCTGGCGCTCTTTGTCTCCTGGCTCATCTGTTCCCTGATGCAGCTGGCTTTCCGTGCGCCGGACTTCTTTGCCGGGCGCAAGGACAGGGTCCGGGACTCCTATCAGCATTTCAGCGCGGAGGGGCTGATCCCGCTCCTGATCCTGCTCCTGCTGCTGTTTGATATCTGGCGGTACTGTCATATGCCGCTTGCGGAGGAGGAGACGGAGCTCGCGCATTTCCTCTCGTTCGGGAGGTATGCGGGGGCGGCGCTGGCACCGATGATCTTTGCGGGGGCGGTTCTCTGTCTTGTCAACATGCGCAAGATCTATGAGATCCCCGTGCGGATCTACAAGGGAGACCGCGACAGGGCGTATGACCGGCTCGCGGATCTCGTACGCCACGGCGTGCTGGTCTCGATCCCGGTGGCGCTGCTTTGCAGTGCGCTGGCGACACCGCTGGCCTGGGTACTGATCGGCAAGGCCGATGTGGAGGCGGCGGGATTCCTCCGTCTGCAGATCCTCGCGGTCCCGCTCGTCACCTTTGCGATCATGCTGACTCTGCTCTTCATCAAGCTGGGCGGGCTCCGGGCGGTCCTCATCGGCGGAGGGGCGAGCGGCATCGTCCATCTGGGGATCGTGATCTTTGCCTCCGGCGCAGGGGGCGGTATCAATGCCCAGATCGCGGCGCATCTCACGGGGCTCTTCCTGTATGATACGATCATCGGGCTGTTGCTCGCCGCGGTGCTCTCCTACAGTCAGGACTGGTTCTCCGGTGTATTCGTCCCGTTTTTGTGCGCGGCGCTCGCTTCCCTGCCGCTTTATCTGCTCGCCTCCCTGCTGACGCGGGGCATCGGCGAGATCCTGACCATGATCCTGTTGTCCATGGTCGGCCTGGTCCTGTATCTGTTCCTGATCACGCTCTTCCATGGCGTCACTGCGCAGGAACTGCGGAGGATCCCCGGCGGATTTCTTTTTGCCGGCTTCCTGGGTGGCGGCAGGGGCAGACGCAGATGAGTGACAGGACCGTTCTGGTCTTCGGGGGCGGGCCGGCGGGGATGGCGGCTGCCATTGCCGCTGCGGCCGGCGGTGCGCGGGTGATCCTCATGGAGAAGACGGAGCGCACCGGCAGGAAGCTCTCCATGACGGGGAACGGGCGCGGGAATCTCACCAACAGACATCTGCTCCCCGAAGCATATTCCTCCGAAGATCCCGCGCGGATCGCTCCGCTTGCCCTGCATGTCACGGCCGGGCAGCTGGAGGCTTTTTTTGTTTATACTGGTCTGCGGACGCGGGCCGAGGGAACAGCTGTCTATCCGCTCTCCGGTCAGGCCTCGGGCGTCGTCACCGTGCTTGATGCTGCCTGCAGGCGGCTCGGTGTCACACTGCGCACGGGGTCGCAGCTGAAGAGGATCGAAGCGGAGGGAGACGGATTCCGCTGCGTCTGTTCCGACGGGGAGGTGCGCGGAGATGCCGTGATCCTCGCCACGGGCGGGATCGCCGGACCGGCGAGCTGCCGCGCCACG
>JAEEGL010979806.1_pt1 | contig 18839 bp, 21 predicted proteins | sample 9134231 | NCBI WGS metagenome assembly JAEEGL01 (sample SAMN16246548, study PRJNA631951) | gut metagenome | biome: gut microbiome; feature: rumen; material: fiber-attached | host: Bos | place: Iran: Karaj | collected 2018-10 | reverse complement strand
TCCCCTTTCTTCAAAAAGCCACTTCTTTAACCACAGTTCTGCATCGCTGCCAAATGGAACAAGACGCTCCTTACTTCCCTTTCCTGTAACAATAAGTATTCTTTCATCAAAATGAATGTTCGAAATCAAAAGGTTACTTGCTTCACTGATACGCAGACCGCAGCTGTAAATTACTTCAAACAAAGCCCTGTCTCTTACACCAAGCGGAGTTGAAACATCAATTTTAGAAAGGATTTGATCAACCTGTTCAACGGATAAAACGGAAGGTAAAAGCTTTGCACCTTTAGGCTTATCAAGATTAAAAAGAAAGTTTTCCTGCCAGATTTGCTTTTCAACCAGCAGAAAACCAAAAGCCCTCATGGCAGCCATATCTTTAGAAATTGTAAGTTCACTGATTCCGGAAAGTTTTCGATTCTGGAAATAATATACGAGTTTCTGATTATCAACAGAATCTATGGAAATCTTATTATCATTCAGGTACAAAAGAAAATCCTTTACTGACTGAACATAAGTTTCCACAGATTGTCGGGAAAGCCCATTTACAAGCAATAGTTGACTATAAAATTCCTTTAAAAAATGAACATTGTTTTCCATTTAATTTTATTAGTCATCACTGAAATTTATAGAACGTGAAAGCCCGTCAAGTTTTCGTCTGTAATATGCTGGAACTGATTTATCATTTACATTGATTTTCATTCCATCAGGGATTTCATTTGAAAAACTATTTACTGTCTGTAATACAGGAGTTTTTTGTTCTTCACTTGATTCTTCCACTTTAATTTCATCAGCTTTAGAAGATTCGCCGAATAAAGAGTCTTTATCAAATGAAAAATTAACTGTACTCAAATGATTAGTTTCTATTTCGCTCTTAGTCTGTTCTTCAGAATCATTAACCTTGATTCCGCCATTCAAAATGCTGTCCCATTCGCCAGAATCAACAACTTCATCAGAGCTTTCATCCTGTACTTCAGTAACTGATAGATTTTCTGAATCAGAGAAGCCTGTTGCAATTACTGTAACAGAAATTTTATCGCCTAAGCTTTCATCAGTTACAATTCCTAAGAATACCTGTACATTCTTATCAGCAGAAGCCTTTATATTATTTGCTATTTCCTGAACTTCACTCATTGAAACTTTTTTTCCGGAAATATTTATTAAAATGTTCTTGGCACCGTCAATTGTTCTGTTTTCCAGCAATGGATTTGAGATAGCACTTTGAGCGGCTTTTATAGATCTGTCTTCTCCCTCAGCAAAACCAACTCCTAAAATTGCTTCTCCGGAATTCTTGAGGACAGTTTTAACATCATTAAAGTCAAGATTGATATCGCCTGGAACTGTAATGATTTTAGAAATTCCCTGTACACCCTGACACAAAAGACTGTCAGCAAGCCTGAAGGCATCTTTATAGCTTAAGTCTTTGTCAACGATTTTTGTAATCTGTGAATTAGGAATAACAATTAATGCATCAACATTCTGTCTTAATTTTTCAATACCGTCTTTTGCATACTTCATTCTTACAGGACCTTCAAAATCGAAAGGAGTTGTAACTACGGCAATTGTTAAAATTCCTGCGTCATGAGCAAGCTTTGCAACAACAGGTGCAGAACCAGTACCGGTACCACCACCCATTCCTGCTGTAATGATTATCATATCTGCGCCAGAAACAGTATTCTTTAAGGTTTCAGAATCTTCTATGGCAGCCTGTTCACCAACTGTTGGTAAACCGCCGGCTCCCAATCCACCTGTAATTTTTTGTCCGATAGGAATTCGTGTCTGTGCAACTGACTTACTTAATGCCTGTAAATCTGTATTTAATACAATGAATTCGACATCGCCTACACCTTCAGAAATCATACGGTTAACAGCACTGGAACCACCGCCACCGCAGCCAATAATTTTAATTACTGTTGGACTAGCAACAAATTCACCATTTACTGAATTTTCTTCTTCTGTAGAAATATCATCATAACTGAAATCTAACATATTATCCCCACCCAAAATAAATTTAATCCAGGACTCCCCAATCCCGTATAAATTATAATACTAGAATAAAATTTTACAAGAAACATAAAAATTTAGCAAGTTAAAGTTTACATTTCTTCTAAAATCTCCACATATAATATCAACTCAATCTCCTGATTAAGTTCTTAAACCAGCTGCTCTTATTTTTATCCTGACCATCAGTATTCTTTTTTCTCTTTTTATTTGTAACAAATTCAACGTCTTTATTTGCTATAACAAGTCCAACTGCTGTTGAATACTCCGGATTTCTATAAGAATCATCAGCTCCGCCTAAGTCAGGACCACAGGCAACACGCACTGAAGATGATCTGAATACAGACTGAGTAAGCTCAACAACACCAGGCATTAAAGCGCCGCCGCCTGTTAAAACTATACAGCCGTCAAGTTTTTTTATCTGCGCTTTTTTTCCAACATCCTGCCGTACCATTGTAAGTATTTCTTCTACGCGAGATTCAATAATTTCATATAAATCAAGTTTATTTGTCTGTTCAGGAGCTTTACCGCCAATACCAGGAATTATCACTTCTTCTTTTTCTTCTCCGCCAAACAGCCAGCAGGTTCCGTATTCTATCTTTAATTTTTCAGCTATATCAAAAGTAATTCCTTTTACAACTGCAATATCATCTGTAACCTGCTTTCCGCCATAAGGAATTGAAGATGAATAGATTGGAGCACCATTACTCAAAACAATAAAATCAGTAGTTCCACCGCCTAAATCAATTAAAATGGAACCAAGCTTCATGTCTTCTTTTGAAAGGGAAGAAAAGGTTTCTGCTAAAGTTTTTAACATAACACCGTTAAGATTATAACCGGAGCGTATAACACACTGGCGTAAACTTTCGTAAGGAGTTACAGATACAGTTACAAGATGAGCTGCTACTTCAAGCCTTACACCCATCTGTCCTATAGGATTTTCATAACCGCCAATGCCGTCAATAATATACTCCTGCGGAAGAATATGAAGTAAACGTTTATCTATGGAAATTAAAACAGCTTTTGCAGCTTCTATAGCTCTGTCCTTTGCGTTTCTATCAATTTCAATCGGTCTGTTTTTTTTGCCGGTAGCATCAACTCCAATCTGGCCTTTAGTATTCAGGCTTTGAACTTGGGAACCGCCAATTGCAGTATAAAAAGAAAGTACTTCAACACCAGCTGCCTGCTCTGCTTCTTCAATTGCACTTTTTATTGCTTTTACACAAGCTTCAATATTTGTAATTGCACCGCCAACCCTTAAGCCTTGAGACGGGCATTTTGCAAAACCAATTATTTCTAACTTTTGAGTTTCAGGATTTACTTCACCTATAACAATTTTTATAAAACTTGTACCAATATCAAGTCCAACTATTGTGCTACTCAAAATTTCCCCCACTTACCCTATTTTGTTCGGTAAGATACAGAGCCATAACGAAGATCCACTTCCGAAACATTAGGTTCAATTGAATTCACAACATCAAGGGCAACCATCATGTATTTCAAAGCAGCTTCATCAAGTGTTCTATCAGTTAAAACTTTAATTTTCGAATGAACAGGATATAAAACTAATTCGTAATTACCCTGCTGTTTAGAAACAACCTGAATTTCTGAAATAGCTGCAAAATACTTTTGTGGTAAAGCTTTTAATGCTGAAATTCTACCTATAAGGCTTCTATATTTAACAGGTAAAATTCCTCCTTCCTTTAAAATCTCCAGTGGTAAACCGGAAATCAGAGGTATCATACTGTCGAAGCTTACAGATTTTTTTGTCGAGGTGAATAATACACCATTTTTATCAATTTGAATAGGTACTGTATGACTGTCAATATTAATCAGTGTCTTTGCAACTGGCTGTCTCTCTTCAAATTTAAAATAAACAGTTGAAGGGAACTTTTTTACTATTGTTACTTCATCTACAAAAGATAAAGAATTCTTGATTACAGAAGCAGCTTTATTTTTATCAAATGAAACCCACGACTGCGAACCCATTTCATTTAAAACTTCATTTACTTCACGGGATGAAGATGCGTCTAAACCGATGTACTCAAATTTTGGATTTCCAAAGCAAGGCATAACAAAGGCATAAATTAAAACTTCAAAAAATAAAAGGATTCCTAAGCAAATGATAATAGTTTTCAGGATAGAAATTTTTTTGTTATTCGATTTACTTTTTGAAATTACATCCTCTTTGTCTAAATCTTCATACTCATAAAATAATACATCACTCATTTTCTACTACCACCCCATTTATTGTTTCTATATCATCGCTATTGCTATATTTTTGATCCTCATTTTCATCATCGGCACAATGAGAAGCATTCATAATAAAGCCGCACATTGCGAGTGTTGAAATTAAGGAAGAACCGCCTGAACTAAAGAAAGGCAAAGGAATTCCTGTTGTAGGGATTGCACCGCAGACAACAGCTACATTCATTAAAGACTGAATCAGTATTGCAAATGTACAGCCAAAAGCTGCAAATGAAGCAAAAGAATTTTCACAGTTAAACGAAATCTTAAAGCCTCTGAAGGCAAAAAATACAAGCAGCACAAAGTAAAGAGAGACGCCTATAAGCCCCATTGAACTTGCCCAGCCTGAAAAAATATAGTCGTTTTGAATTTCTGGTATACTTGAAACATATCTCAGGTATGAGCCGAGTCCCTGACCAAACATTCTTCCTGCAGAGATTGCCCTTTCGCTTGCCATCTGCTGGTATGCTGCAGTTGTAAATTCTGAAGGGCGTAAAAATGCCAGAAGTCGTGTAAGTCTGTAGGGTTCAATTGCAACCATCAGTATGAATGCAGGGATTGCCAAAAGAATCAGTGGCAGTAACCAGTTCATATTTGCACCACAAATTAAAAACATTGCAGTACCAATTACAAAGATTAAAACTCCTGTAGAAAAGTCTTTCTGTAAGAAGATAATGACTACATATAAAAACAGAACAATCAGCGGGAAGATAAATTCTTTTGTATCTTCTTCGTATTCATTCTTGTGCTTTACAAATAAGTGAGACAAATAAAAAATGATAACGATTTTTGAAAACTCTGAAGGCTGAAATCCGAACTTTCCAAAGAAAAGCCATCTGTGAGAACCTTTTACATTCTTTCCAAAGCAAGCTGCTATACAAAAAACAAGGCACAGAATTGCAACCGGGAAAATAAATTTCCTGATAACTTTTATAGGAATCAATGCTGTAAATAAAAAGAAAACTAATCCTACAGCACTGTATTTTAACTGCGCAATTAAAAAGTAATATTTATTGTTAAAAAGATTCAGCGCTTTTTCTGTTGTAAAAACATAAATTGAAAAAAGCCCCAGTCCCCACAATAAGACAACGCTTATAATAAAAAGCCAGTCACTTTTATGATAATTAGTTAATGGACTTTCAGGAAGAAATACATAATCGCTCATTGTTTTACCTCACTAAGCAATTTTACGATTCTTTCTAAAGCCATTCCTCTTGAGCCCTTAAATAAAATAATATCGCCTTTAGAAACTAATTTTTTCAAAAGAACAGTCACTGCATTTACAGTTTCATCATCTTTATTAGAGAAATAATAAGCCCTGTCATTAACAAAAGACTTATCAAAAGCACCAAATGCAGCTTCCATTTCTTTTCCGATAAGAACCACACCAAAAACTTTATTCTTTGCAATTAAATCATTTACAAACGAGCCGATTTTTTCGTGTTCAGCTTCTGAATCTTCACCAAGCTCAAGCATATCAGCTAACACCAGTACTTTTTTACTTGTAGAAGAAACAGATGAAATAAACTCGATTGACTTTATCATTGAATCAGGATTTGCATTATAGCAGTCCTGAACAATTGTATACTCGCCCTTAATTACCTGACTGCGGCCAAACATTGATTTGTGATTGTTTATGCCACAGGCAATCTGTTCATCAGAAAGATTAAGTTCCTTTGCTAAAGTAATTGCAGCAAGGCAGTTTATAAAGTTGTATTCGCCTGGAACAGACAAAACTATTTTTTCTTCATTTAAATAAAAGGAAGTTCCCTCAATGCCCAAATCAGTTACATCGTGAATGGAAGGGTTTTCATTTTTGCCGTAGCATAAAATTTTTCCTTTCACTTTTGACTTTAAGAATGAACAGAAATCATCCTGAGAAGGAATAACTGCAACACCATCAGTTCCAAGGTAATTAAACACATTTGACTTTTCTTCTGCAATATTCTGTCTGCTTCCTAAAAGTCCAATATGAGCAGTTCCAATATTTGTTATAACTGCATACTTTGGCTTTAAAACTTTTGCGATTTCTGCAATTTCATTTCTGCGGTTCATTCCCATTTCAAACAGACCGGCTTCATGCTCAGCCCTGATTTTAAATACTGAAAGAGGAAGTCCTGTTTCGCTGTTAAAATTTCCTTCATTAGAAATAAGATTGTATTTTTGCCTTAAAACATCAGCAATAAGTTCCTTGGTTGTAGTTTTTCCGCTTGAACCGGTTACAGCAATTTTTATCAGCCCAGGAAACTTTTCTACATAAGCTTCTGCAGCATTCTGTAAAGCATACAAAGTATTATCTACAGCAATAAATACAACAGAAGGATTTTCATTCGATATATCTGTAAAAAATTTTGAATCACTTTCATAATTTTTCTTTGCAACAAAAACAACCGAAGCACCATTTTTTACTGCCTGCGGAATATATTTATGACCGTCCTGAAACTCCCCGATTAATGGTACGAACAAAGTATTTTTCTTTACGTTTCTGCTGTCAGTCTGAACATCATCAAAATAAAAATCCTGAGCACCTAAGATATGTACTCCATTAACAGCATCCAATACTTCATCTAAAGTCATTAACGATTTATCACTCATTTTTTAGTATCCTTCATTTCAACACGAATAATTTCTTCTGATTCAGCTTTCCTCATTCCAAGTTTTTCTTCAGCAATTTCTTCAATTCGCTCTGTACTCGACAAAAGCCCGATATCAGTAATCAATTTTTTATTTTCTTCAACAAGTTCAATCTGTTTTGCTTCAAGTTCTTTAACGCTTTCCATGAGCTTCTTATATCTTTCAGCCTGGATACCATTTAAAATTAAAAGAAGAGGGATACTTAATGCGAGGAGAATCATCAATATTTTATACATAACTTCTTTAAATGTTGGCTTCATTCTTCTACACCCCGAACAGGCGAGATTCATCAGCATCTCTAACTTTTTTTATTACCCGTAATTTGGCACTCCTTGAAGGAGAGTTCATTTTTATTTCATCTGCTGTCGGCTCCACAGGTTTTCTTGTAACAATAACTGCACATGGAGTTCCGCCGCAAACACACTTAGGAACTTCCGGAGGACACACGCACTGCTTTCCAAGGTTCCTGAAATAATTTTTAACGATTCTGTCTTCCAGGGAATGAAATGTAATCACTCCCATTTTTCCACCGCAAGCCAAAACATTAAAAGCTGTATGCAGGGCATTTGGAAGGCGTGAAAGCTCGCTGTTTACTTCAATTCTTAAGGCCTGGAAGGTTCTGGTAGCAGGATGAATTTGTCCGTACCGGTATTTTGCAGGAACACAATTATAGATTAAATCTGCCAGCTGCTTTGTAGATTCAATTTTTTGAGTCTGTCTTGTACTGCATATTGTGCCGGCGATTTTTCTGGAATATTTTTCATCGGAATAAAGATAGATTAAATTCGCAAGTTTTTCTTCGCTGTATTCATTTACTATTTTTTCAGCAGTTAAAGGTGATGCAGTGTTTAATCTCATATCCAGTTTTTCATCATGGCGGAAAGAAAAGCCCCTTCCGCTTCGTTCATAATGAAATACACTTATACCCAAATCAAATAAAATTATATTTGGTCTTTCATCATTTAAATCATAAGATGAATAAAAATCATTGAACCAGCCGTTATAAAATTTAACGCGTGAAGAAAAAGGTTCTAAGCGTTCGCGTGCTCTTTTCTGAATATTAGCATCAGCGTCAACGCCTATAATTCGTAAATCAGGAAATTTTGACAGAAAATTATAGGTATGTCCACCCTCACCCAGTGTTGAATCAACCATGAGTGCATGACTTTCATAACTTTCTCCGACTGGCGAAAGATACTGAAGACACTCATTTAATAAAACCGGGGTGTGAACGATTTCCACTTTCCTCATTCTCCTGATAACAACCCTTTATTTATGTTAAGCAGCAAAAAGCTGTGTTAACAACTAAAGAATTACAAAAATATATCGCCCATAGATTCTGCTGCCTGCAGATATGAGCTTTCTGTCTTTTCAAGATACTCGTTATAGCTTTCAGTGTCCCACAATTCCATATACTTATTTATACCAAGAATTGTACATTCACCTTTTAAGCCCGCGTATTCTCTAAGACTCTGAGGAATAGAAAGTCGACCAGATTTATCAAACTCGATTTTTTGCGCCGGAGCAATAAACCTTCGCAAAACAAGTCTTTTCTGGTCATTAAACAAAGAAGCTGAACCTAAAATCTTTTGACTAAGTGCAGCCCATTCATTCAATGTAAAAAGCATTAGACAGTGATCAAGGCCCTGCGTTACCATAAGTTCTTTTTCCTCTAAAACAGAACGAAGTTTAACTGGAAACAAGATTCGTCCTTTTTCGTCCAGAGTATTTTTAAACTCACCAATAAGCATTTCCATGACACTGCCTACCACTTTTCCCCACTATTTCCCACTTAACAAACATTTTAACCACTTTTTTCCTAATGTCAAGCAAAAAATGTACCGATAATGAAAAAAATTTCTTTTTATAAAAAAAATATGATAAACACCTTAAACGAATCCCATTTACATAAAACGCTCAAAACTTTTTACAAAAACCAGAACGAAAATGCACAGACAGAAATAAAAATTGGTCCTTACATTGCAGATATTTTAGAAAATGAAAAAACTATAATAGAAATACAAACTGCTAACCTTTCAAGTCTTAAAGAAAAAATTGAATATTACCTGAACAGTAAATACAAAGTAAGAATTGTGTATCCTTTAGTCATAAAAAAAAGCATTAAATTACAGAAATTAGACGGTTCAATTAAAATCACCAGAAGTCCCAAAAAGCAGACTCTCTATTCTATATTTGATGAACTCACAGGAATCTATTCGTTCCTTTTGAATAAAAACTTATGGCTTGAAATTATTGAAGTTGAAATTACAGAAGAAAGAATAGAAACAGAAGAAAAAGTCCAGAACAAATCTAACACAAGAAGATATAAAAAGAACTGGGTTAAAACAGATAAGAAACTTGAAAAAATTCTTTCCGGCAGCACCCTGCATTTAAAATCTTCATACATAAAATTAATTCCCAAAGACATACAGAATTATTTTTGTGTAAAAGATTTAGTCACACGATTAAAAATCAAAGAGAATGAAGCGCGCACTTTTATATGGGTTTATAAAAAAATGAATCTTATAGAAGAAATTGAAAAGAAAGGCAACACCAAATATTACAGTATAATGTGTTAAAGCAAAAAAAAATCCTACACCTTATACAGATGTAGGATTCCTGCAAATACTTGGTAAAGACTACCAGTTATCCATCATATCATCTTCGTCTTTGTTTTCCATATCATAAAGATCTGTTACAGCACGAAGATCATCTAAATACATATAATATGTACCACGAGCTTCCATTGGATTACAGTCAACTCTGAAACCTAAAATTTTAAGTCCCGGTTTATCACCATTGTATACACTTGACTGAACGATTCCATGTTCACCATCAATTGATGGAGGAATTGTTGTAGTAATTTTTTTCCAGCCGCTGAATTCAAGAGTTCCCATCCACAATTCGAAATTGTTTCCGTTATAATCCTGAACTAAAAGCCAGAGCTGATGTCCCATGTTTCTTCCGCAAGCCCAAACGCTTACAGTCTTTGTAATACCTTCGATAGGGATTGGTCTTGCTGCTTTAATGAAGAACGAATTAACGCCTCTTCTAAAGAATTCAGTTTTTACACCAAATACTTTTGAATCTTCAATTTCCTGATTTTTTGCATCATCCAAAGGTTCTTTTGCAATTGGACTTCCATCAAATAATCTTCCAGAAATAACACCATTATCAGCAGAAATATGAACTTTCCAGAAACCTTCTCTTTCGAAACGGTCTACACTGATTTCGCGCAAAGCCTGGCGTGCACTGTCATTTCCAATATTTGAAGCGTCAGGATCAGAGATGCTTGAGTTCTGAGCAAAGATTGCACCTGCAGTCAATGCCAAAGTTAATACTGTTAATAAAATCTTTTTCATTCTAAACCCTACCCTAATATTTATTTTGCATCTGCAGAATCGCTTGAAGCTTCTTTTTCATTATCACCGAAATCTGCATCTCTTAAATCATAACCATCATATACATTTGAAAGTGTATTTGTTGTGTACTTGAGCTGATCGAAATAAATTACATAATCATCAACAGCCTCATTTGCATCAGTGCGGATTCTAAATCCAATAAAGCTCATGTTTCTGCGGCCTGAGCGGAATTTTGAATGCTGTCTGATATATCCCGGGATATTTACGACAATATTTCTCCAGCCCTGGAACATTAAGCTTCCGGCATTTAAAGTATGAACCCTGCCATCTGCATCACGAACCAAAAGTTCAAGTTTATAGCTGTAATTTGCACCCCAAACCCAGAAATCAATCTGAGTTACAGTACCAATAAATGGAATTTCATAAACTTTATCATCTTTCTTAGGAAAAACTTCAAACCAGTTATCACCTTTTCTCTGATACTTAGTCTTAACACCTAAAACCATAGCTGTTGGATCAGAATCCTTGTGATATGGACGTAATGAATTTGGAATACCTTCAAACTTCTTGATGATTGGATATCCTTCTTCAATAAATCTACTTGCCTGAACATCCCAAGTCCATTCTGCATCAGTGTCGAAATTATCGACTACATCTGTCTCTACAGCCTTTATATTTGGTTGAGCTGCTAACGGCAAACAGAAAGCGGCAAAAACCAGGCTAAACAATACTACAACGCCCTTTTTCATTCAAATCTCCTTAGAAATGTTTTCTATATTTTTTTTTATTTTAGAAAACCTCAGTTTGATTATCGACATAAAGTCACAAAATCTTTAAATATTATCTTTAATTATATTTACAACTATACCATTTGTCAAACGCTTAATTTTAAGATGTAAACATTTTTTGCAATCTTGCAATTTAACAATAAATAGTCTATGCTAATTTAATTCTAAACTGATTTCTTAACAGTATAGAGTATTTTATGTTTTATAGGAGCTTTTTATGGTTAGCTACAAAGAACTTGGTCTTGTAAACACACGTGATATGTTTGCAAAGGCTATGAAAGGCGGATATGCAATTCCTGCATATAACTTTAATAATATTGAACAGATGCAGGCTATTATTATGGCTTGTGTTGAAACAAAATCACCAGTAATTTTACAGGTTTCAAAAGGTGCTCGTGCTTATGCTGATAAATACATTCTCCGCAACATGGCCCGCGGTGCTGTAGAATATGCTCATGAACTTGGCTGCGATATTCCTATCGTATTACACCTTGACCACGGTCCAAACTTTGAAGTTGCAAAAGACTGTATCGACAACGGCTTCTCATCAGTTATGATCGATGGTTCAGCACTTCCTTACGATGAAAATGTTGCAATGACAAAAGAAGTTGTTGATTACGCACACAAATACGATGTAACAGTAGAAGCAGAACTTGGTGTTTTGGGCGGTGTAGAAGACGATGTTGCTGCTGAAGAATCAAAATATACAAAACCTGAAGAAGTAATTGACTTCACTTCAAAAACAGGCTGTGACTCACTTGCAATTTCTATCGGAACAAGCCACGGACGCTGTAAGTTCACACCAGAACAGTGCACAAGAACAGCAGACGGAGTTTTAATTCCTCCTCCATTAGCTTTTGATGTACTCGAAGAAATCGAAAAGAAACTCCCGGGATTCCCAATCGTACTTCACGGTTCATCTTCTGTTCCTGTTAAATATGTTAAACAGATTGAAGAGTTTGGCGGAAAGATTCCTGATTCAGTTGGTATTCCGGAAGAACAGCTTAGAAAGGCTGCAAAATCTGCTGTATGCAAAATCAATGTAGACTCAGACGGTCGTCTTGCAATGACAGCTGCAATCCGTAAGTATTTCGCAGAACATCCAGGTGACTTTGATCCTCGCCAGTATCTTTCACCAGCTCGTGAAGAACTTAAGAAGATGTATGCAGAAAAGAATATTAACGTATTCGGTTCAGCAGGACACGCTTTAGACTAGAATAATAACTGTCAGTTCGAAATGACAGGCTAAATAATAAATGCACTTTCCAACGGATTACCCCGAAAAGAGAGTGCATTTTTTTTGCTGTAATTATTTATTGTAAAAGAAATTGAATTTACTTAACTCGCAGTAAAATCACATGTAATAAGTTTTTAGTGGCGGGAAACCGTTGAACGCTACGCTTGCATAAGTTGAAGTATATGCCCCGGTTGTGAGCCAGAAAAGTTTATCGCCTGCTTTTAAGTTGATTGGCAATTTGTATTTAAAATCTTCATACATAATATCAGCACTGTCACAGGTTGGGCCTGCAAGAATAACCTCGCCCTCTTTAACACCAGGTTCATCCTTAGAAGTGATAATAGGATACTTAATGGATTCGTCTAAAGTTTCTATAAGTCCGTTAAACTTTCCGGCATCCTGATAAACCCAGCGCTGTAAAGCAGTATTGTTTTTTCTGCTGACCATAACAACTTCACTGGTTAGAATTCCACAGTCACCTACAAGAGATCTTCCCGGTTCTAAAACAATTAATGGCGATTCTTCACCAAAGTCATCCTGTAAATATCTTGTGATTTCAGAAGCATAAGTTTCAAGTTCATTTGTTGGATTTATATAATGAGCAGGGAAACCGCCGCCCATATTAATCATTGTAAGCCTGATACCTTCTTCTTCTTCCAGAGAGGAATACAAGTATCGGGCTTTAGCAATTGCATCGTTCCACGCACCAATATCTCTCTGCTGGCTTCCTGGATGGAAACTTATACCGTAGGGAGTTAAACCTAAATCTCTGGCCATTACAAGTAAATCATAGGCCATGTCAGGGTGACAGCCAAATTTACGGCTCAAAGGCCAGTCTGCAGTTTCTGTAGTGTCCAGAAGCATGCGGACATATACACGGCTTTTAGGAGCATTTTCTGCAATATTTTTTAAATCTTCCTTGCTGTCAGTAGCAAACATTCTTACGCCTTTATCATAAAAATACTTTATGTCCCTGGCTTTTTTTATTGTATTACCATAGGAAAGTCTGTCAGGATGAATGTCCAGCGAAAGAACTTTATCTAATTCGTAGCGGGATGCAATATCAAAATTTGATCCAAGGTCCCTTAAAAGAGTAATTACAGGATCTCCCGGATTTGCTTTTACAGCGTAGTATATCTGTGCATAAGGAAACGAATCCCTTAACTTAATGTAATTTTGTTTAATTTGATGCAGATTAATAACAATATTTGGAGTTTCTAAATCCTTAGAAAAATCAATGAATCTGTTCCAGTCAGAATCAGATATAAAATCAGAACGATTAAACAAATCTCTACCACCTTGTAAATGTAATCACTATTTTGAATAAACAGCGTAAAATCGGATAATACAAAAATAATTTTATTTACGCAATAATTTTTTTTATCTTTTTTCCAAAACTTTCATAAAACAATTGTAAAAATCTGTAAGCTCTTTCTGACCATAGGAATTAAATCTGGCGCCTGTATTAACACCGCAAGCTTTCATCAGCATGCTTTCTTCCCTTTGCTGCAGCATCTTTTTTAATACTTCTGGAGAAAATACAATTCCCCTGTCATTTATTACTGTAACATTTTTTGTAAGAAGTCTCTCTGCTAAAAGTAAATCTTTAGTAATGACTAAATCGCCTTCGCTGGAATTAGTGAAGATGTAATCGTCAGCTGAGCCTGTTTTATTTTCGCAGACAATCATTTTGAATAAATCACTTTGTTCTGTAAATTTAATCTCGCGGTTTGCTACAAAAAAAAGCTTTATATTTAACTGGATTGATTTTTTCTGGACAGCATTTCTAACTTTTGCAGGGCATGAATCTGCATCAACAAAAATTTTCATCTATAGCTACAAAACCTTTTCGATTTTATCAATAAGTTCCAGAGTTATTTGTTCTGCCTGTTCACCTTCATCAGTATCAAGCAGCTTTCTTAATTCTGCATTTTTCTGTTTTTCTTTATAAAGCTCATCAACTAAAGTAACGCCGGAAAGAATAGAAACTTTTAGCGGGTCCTTAATTTCTGAGGCAGTTCTTAAGGTTTCTGTAATTTCTTTGTAATAATCATGGAGCTTAGCTAAATACTCATCGGTTTCCTTAGCTGATATAGAAAAAGATGAACCTAAAATGTTTACCTTAAGCTTTCCCATATTCGCCTTACTAAACTAGAAAATATCGAAATTATCTGTATCTGAATTGTTTGAATTATTAGCGGAAGGATTAGGAACCACAACTGTTTCTTCAGCACCAGAAGCTGTATTTTCAGAAGCAGTTGTGTCTTCTAAAAATTCAGGACTCTCTGAACTTGAATTTTCTTCATTTCCAGAAAGGACTGAATTTTCAACAGCATCAAGTCTATTTAAGGCACTTAAAATGCCAGACTCGATCTTGCTTTGTGTTATTTGAAGATTAGAAATTAACTCCGTTTTCTCAGTTAATGCTTTTGTAAGCTCGGAACACTTTTCGCGCCAAGCATCATTATCTGATGTAAGCTGTTGAATTTTTGCCTCTAAAGAAACAATCTTTTCAACAGCAGTTTCTACTTTTTCCTGTAACAACAAAACTTGATCGAGTGTAATCATAAACTTATGCCTTTAATGCGTTTTTAGCAACTTCAATAACAGCCTTGAAAGCAGTTGGGTCTTCAATAGCCATATTGCTCAAAGCTTTTCTATTCAATGTAACACCAGCTTTTGTAAGACCATCGATAAATCTGCTATATGATAAACCTTCTGCTCTTACTGCAGCGTTAATACGTGCAATCCATAACTTTCTGTAATCGCGCTTCTTGTTGCGGCGACCAACATAAGCATGGTCAAGTGCTTTTACAACAGCATCTTTTGCAGGCTTGTAATTTGACTTTCTATCACCGTAGAAACCTTTTGCAAGCTTTAATATCTTTGCACGGCGATTCTTTCGTTTTGTACCATCTATTGCTCTAGACATTTTCTACCTCTCCTAAAATCAACCGTATGGAAGCTGCTGTTTGCGGATTCTTGCAGCTGAATCTTCTGACAGAATTCCAGCTTCACGCAAGTGCATCTTTCTTTTTGCAGATCTCTTTGTCAAAATATGACGAAGATTCATTTTCTTGTACTTTACTTTACCAGTACCTGTTAAAGAAAATCGTTTTGCTGACGATTTCTTTGTCTTCATTTTAGGCATATTCTTACCTCTTCCTTAGTTTTGCTGATCAGAATCCTTTTCAGGTTCTTTTTTCTCAGCTTCTTGTGGTTTACTCTTTGGCTTTGAAACTTTAGATGCTAATGTCATTGACATAAATCTGCCGTCCATTGCAGCAGCTTTTTCAACTACATAAGTACCTTCTTCAAGTCTTTTTTCAACCTCTTTCAGGACATCGAAACCAAGTTCTGTGTGTGCAAGTTCTCTTCCGCGGAAACGGATTGTAACTTTCACTTTATCACCTTCGTTCAAAAATTCCTGAACATGTTTTGATTTTGTGTCAAGATCGCCTGAGCCAATTTTTGGCTGCATACGAATTTCTTTAAGCTTAAGTACTTTCTGATTTTTCTTGGAGTCACGGAGTTTTTTCTCCTGTTCAAACCGGTACTTTCCAAAATCAAGTATTTTACAAACCGGGGGATTTGCATTTGGCGAAACTTCAATAAGATCGAGATCTCGATCCTGTGCCATTCTGAGAGCTTCAATTGTAGGTACAATGCCCTTCTGCTCACCGTTTTCATCAATAAGTCTGATCTCACGAACGCGTATCTGTTCATTTACGCGTAAGCCTTTTGCGTCTGCCAAAAAACCTCCTAGTGTTTATAAACACATCAAAAAAAATTTTTGTTATAATATCAAAAAAAAGCCATTTGTGTCTATAGTATTTGTAAATTCTTACCAATTCTTATCTGGTTGAATTCTTTATCATGCTGAAAAGTCCAAATACTAGAGTAAAAACTGATAGAATTATCTGCAAAACAAACAGACTCTTAAAATACCAGAGGGCTTCAATTGCCGGTTCCATAAAGAGCATTATAAAAAACAGGATAATCAATGGTAAAAGTTTAGATTTATTACCTTCACTAATATAATAAAAGCACTGTTTTACCAGAAACTCTATGGATAAAAAAACAAAAATATATAAAAGCGGTTTAATAAATAGCAGGAAAAATGAATTTTTATCGAAACCGGAAAAAACTGAGTACGGAAGCACTACGAAAAAAGTTGAAGCGAGCAAAGCATAAATCATATCGATTTTATACTGATTTGAATCTTTTGATAAAAGAAAAAATACTGCAAAAGACAGTACAGCCGGAAACAAGAGCCAGATAAGGGTTTCGTGGAAAATGTAGGAAACAATGCTATATAAAATGCAGTAATTTGAAATGATAAAAAACTTTCTTACAAAGGCAAATAATATACTGATAAAAAAGCCCAGGATAACCGGAAAAACAAACTGGCTGAAGGAAAACTTTTTAATTCTCATTAAATACCAAAATGAAAATATTGGAATAGAAAAAAATAAAAACAAATACATATAATTCACTCTTTTATAATTTTAACTTAATGCTTTGTTAATTGCTTCCAGACGGTCTTTAACCTGAAAAAAAGCATCTACTAATTCAGGGTCAAACTGCTTTCCGCGCTCTTCTTTTATTACATTAAAGGTATCTTCTATAGACCATTCATCCTTATAGCATCTTTTGTGACGCAGGGCATCGTAAACATCAGCAAGGGCAACAATCCTAGCTGCCAAAGGAATAGCTTCACCGCTCAAAGCCATGGAACTTGTGTCCGGAAGCTTAGTAGCAGGCATATATGTTGTGTAATCGAAAGTTCCTGGATAACCTTTCGGGGCGCCGTCGTAGCGATCATGGTGATGAAGGCAGACATCGCGGGACATCAAGTCCAAATCATTTTCTACAGGAGAAAAAATTTGAGCCCCTACACAAGTATGGCCTTTCATGATACTTCGCTCATCATCATTAAGGATGCCGTTCTTTTTTAGAACTTCATCTGGAATTGCAACTTTTCCTACATCGTGGCAGCGGGCAGCAAGACTCAGTGTATCCCTGAATTTTTCACGCTCTTTTTCAGGAATTTTTTTATTTGCTGCATAACGGTCATATATTTCAACGGAAAAGCTTGAAACACGTTCTACATGGGCTCCTGTTTCTTTAGGGTCCCTGAATTCAGCAACACGAATCAAGCGGTCAAAACTCTGGCGGGTCAAATAAGCATATTCATAGATTGAACTAACTTTAGTTGCAAACTGGTTTATATAGAAAACAGCATTTTCATCAAACGGAATCACCTTTCCCCTGCCATTCTTTGCATTAATAATCTGCAAAACGCCTAAAACCTTACCGTTTGTAGTAAGAAGAGGAATTGTAAGCATTGAAGTTGTATGATAATTTGTCGCAAGATCACTGCCTGAATTAAATGAATACGGACGCTTTATTTTCTTTTCTTCATCCAGATACTCATCCATATTGTAAGCATCTGCAATGTTCACGGAATTTTTTGAAACAACACAATAACCCGAAATAGACTGAGCGGTCGGAACAAGACTGAATGCAACATACGGCAGTTTTTCTCCGGGAGGTAGACGCTTTTGTAAAGTATCGTTCTGGCTGTAGCGGATATACAGCAGATTTTTCTGACTGTCATATTCATAGATGGAGCCTGCATCAGCATTAACGATTTTTCTGGCACAAGTTAAAATTTTTTCTAAAAGAACATCAACATCTTTTATATTTTTGAGTTCAATTTCCATTTCGGTAATCATTTGCTGTTTTTCTTTTATTTTACTTTTTGCCATACAATACCTTTGAACAAATTGTAAAACATTTGAAAGTGATTTACAAGATTATGAAAGACTAATTTTTTCTTAAAAGCGAAAAATATATGGGTCCTGAGCCTGAAGCAGTATCCGGTAAAATATGAAAGCCGAAGTCTTTTTTTTCTGCCAGCGAAAAAGTTTTTTCTATTAAATTGATTGATTCTTCGCTAAATACATTTCCGGCATTGGAAAGATTTTTATAGAAAGTGTTTTTTATTTCATCACAGGAAACTAAAGACATATCTGGATATTTTTTCAGGAGGCGGGCAATAATCTGATTGTTTTCAGAATCTGCCAGAGCACAGGTTGAATACAGAAGGAAGGAATTATTTCTTAAAAGCCTGTATGCAGAAGAAATCAAAGCCCACTGCATCTGCGATAAAGATTTAATTCTTGAAGGAGTCCATTCATCCAGGTATTTTTTATCATTTAAAACATGGCGTTCACTTGAACACGGAGCATCCAGTAAAATCGAATCAAAGGATAAATTTTTATTCTGACACAAGGTTGCTCCATCTGAACAGGTAACAAAAATCCTCTCTTTTATATTTGATGGAAGGCACTCTGAGACAACTGATTCGAGACGCTTTTTTCTTTCACCGGAACGTTCATTGGAAGTAAGTTTAGCCTCTTCTTTTAGATTCAACGAAAGCACTAAAGATTTTCCGCCGGGAGCTGCACACATATCCAGAACATCAGCTGCGTTATCTAAAGGCAGGCACAGGGCTGCACAAACACTTGCCGGATCCAGAAAATAATTCTTACACTCAGGGATATGAAATTC
>JAEEGL010976618.1_pt1 | contig 18839 bp, 20 predicted proteins | sample 9134231 | NCBI WGS metagenome assembly JAEEGL01 (sample SAMN16246548, study PRJNA631951) | gut metagenome | biome: gut microbiome; feature: rumen; material: fiber-attached | host: Bos | place: Iran: Karaj | collected 2018-10 | reverse complement strand
ATTATCAGCGCCATTGCTAGTGTATTTTTCTCTGGTTGTCTGAGCTGATGCACATACTGCGAAGCTAGCCAACGCCAAAGATAAAAGCATTAATTTAGTTTTCATCGATTATAAATTTTTAATTATTTACATTTAAATTTGTCTCCGTTTACTCAACTTACTTCAAGTAAATCTTGTAAGCAAGCCCTCCGGAAAATCTTGTTAATTTTTGCATCTCAAACTGCATGTGCAAATGGTTCAAGAGCAAATAAGTGGCACCTATAGCAAAATCTTTAGAATCATACTCGGCAATCACACCCAATTGAGGGTGAAATGAAGGGTGATAAGAAACTCCGACTGCTGGTCCGTTCAACGGATAGTCTTTTCGTTTGTTGTAAAGATATGCAACATGCACGCCTATCTCTTCTTTTCCTATCTGGATGTGTTTAGTCGCTGCTATATAAAAACGGCTAAAATATCCATTCCCTTTAGAAGAAGCAATATTTTCATCACCAGATTCAGTATATGGATCAGAAGTTCCTAATACAATGGCTGGCATATACTTCCAAAATTGCCCTTCTTTTATTGGCCGTACTCTAAACCCGAAATATCTGTCTTGGTTGAAAAAGCCTTTCTCATTCTTATAACCTAGAGACTCACCATTAAACAATGTAAATGTCGCTGTAATCTCTAACCAAGGAAAAACTGTAAAGCTACCAAAATAATTCAGGGTTCCATAGTTCCACTTTGGGGGAGTAAGCCCCTTGTTTAAATAGTTACCACCTATCATTACAGTTTTGTCTTTCTGCATCTCAGCAGAAGGCATATGTAATAAACCTGTGGTACCATACGTCAGTTGAGCTGAAAGCTGCTGATGGAATAACGCACATAAAAATGCAAGAGCAATAATTCTAAGTCGCAACTTCATTATCAACATCAGCTAAACTAACAAATCTTTGGTTTATTGGCCACCGCCATCGCCACCTTCAACGATACCACCACCTAAACCGTTACCACCATCGTGGTCATGGTCGTGGTCATGGTCATGATCATCATGTCCAGTAGTAACCAACTCAGCATCCTGTACCTTTGTAGAAATACCAGAAGTTGCTGTACCCTGACCTGGGTTAACTACATAATCCTTATAACCTTCAGCAGAGAAAGTAACATCAGTATTGAAAGGAGTGCTCTGAGCAGATGTTTCATAATGTCCCTTTGCATCAGTTGTAGCAGTGCCACCAGCGAAAGTTACAGTAGCGTCTGCAATAGGCTGATAAGACATAGCATCAGTAACCTTTCCTGTCAAAACATAAGAAACGGTTTGTGGAGTAGGTTCTGGTATAATAATTGCAGAACCACCGTCCAAATCATAGCAGCTTGTCAAAGAAGCACAAGTCACTAAAGCGGCCAGCGCCATTTTAGCGCTATTACCAAACAATTTACTTTTCATTTTCATTTTAGATAATTTAATAATTCAACAATTCCGATTTTATAAATATTGGGTTAAAACTATTTCTTGTTCTTGCATTATTACTAGGGCTGTAGTTAACAGTTTTCCCATAATATTTTTCATTTCCTGCATAATAGGTCAAAGCAAAAACTTCAGAAGGTATTATTCTTGGTATATGCTTCGTACGCTTATATTTCCCATACGGTGGCAATGTAATATTAAAGAAAAAACCTCCATCATAACCGCTATTAGCGATTTTATAACGATGATTGTAATCTATAGTCTTTCGAGCATAAAACCCTATGGATGCTTTTCTCATATGCCTTGCAAACTGGAAACGGATTCCTGTATCATGACGGACACACTTCTCTACACGCAATTCAAACTGAGTATTATATTTTGGCCAATAATATTGACCACCCAGTTTAAACAACCATGTATCCAGTTCACCCCTTTCCCATTTCCAGCCACCAAGCGTAGAAACACCTACGTACATCGCATGTCCTTCAATCGAGAACCTTGGATCCTTAAATACATATTTCATATTTGTTCCAAGTCCCCAATGAAAGGAACCTAAATTCCCAGCAAATGCTGTTATGAAAAGATTCTGCACACGGAATGACTGTGAAATTGTCAAATACCCTAAACGAGTCTTGCCATATATTTCACCATAACGTTCTCCACGGTGCAATGGAATCACAACCTGACCTGTGAACTTCATTCCTTTCCAAAGAGAAACTTCAATGGTAGGATCCAAGCTAAAGGCCGATGTGTAAATCTTATTCAGCAACATATTCTGGAAATATAATTCCGGATAAACCACCAAATCAACCTTGAACAAAGAACTATTCTGCTTTTTTGTTTTATTCGCCACCTTCCAGGAATCTCCCAATTCATAGGAGGTTTCCCATCCAGCTCGACTACCCTCTAAAGCAATTGTATCATTTACCTCAACACCTTTCTGATGAAAAATAGAGTATTGGGGTACATTATTATCCAATACAACAATTCTGCAGTTTCTGTCATTCGGCATCCCTAAGGACTGAATAACATCAACCGCTTTTGCCATACCTACCCCATGGAGGCGGTAAGCCATATTTTGCACAATATAAACGCGTTCATCATCTGTATCTGTACAACTGACATTCTCAAAACCCATATTAATCAGCTCTTTCACAGCTTCATCACTTGATTGTGACCACCCTTTCAAAGGGAAAATCAACAAAAAAACAATAAGCACGATAGCAGCTTCGCCGCTGATTCTCAATCTTTTAGTTATGTCAGAATGTCCAAAATACACACTAAAACACGTATTTATACGCAAAATACACTGCAAATGTAGAGACTATTTTACAATCCACAAAGTTTTTTTTTAAAAAAATTAAGTTTTAATTGATTTTTCTTAAAAAACAAATGCCTCACGGAGAGTAAAATGTCTCTTCTTTGCTCAAAGTCATTGCAGGAACCACTTACCTATATTTACACCTTATTTAATATAAGGAAAATCAGTTCAAGCGATACAGCAACCATGCATTCTGGAAATCAGCACGATTGGAATACTTAGCCTTGAAAGCATCACGTGCTTCCTGTGCAGCTGCATAGTCAGTGTAAGACGATACGATTACCCTGTACATGTTGTTATCTGCATTGAACACAACAATTGAACTGTAGCCTTCGCCATCGAGGAATTTCTTCAGGTTATCCGCATTGGTCTTTACGCCGAAACTGCCACAAACCACACTATAGTCCAGCAAACCACTACCAGACACCAATGACACTCTTTCCTGACGAGCACTTCCCTGTGCAGGAGCTGGTGATGAGGTGTTTGACTGTACAGGAGCTGCCACAACTGGAGTTACCTCAGCAGTAGCCGGGGAGGTCTGAGGTTGTGCTACTTCCTGCTGCTTAGCCTTCTCATACGCCTTTTTGTAAGCGCTTTCACTGCTCTTGCAGGATGCAAACGCAAAAGCCACACAAATACCTAATCCTAATACAAATAATTTCTTCATTTTAAAATTGCATTTAGTGTTATACGATAAAATCGATGCAAAAATAATAGAAAATCTCTGAGCTTTCAAAAAAAATATGTGAAAAATGATTATAGAAACAATTTTGTTTACTATCTTTGCTTAAAAGTAAGTTTAATATCATAAATATTAAGGAGGAATTATCATGAAAGGACTGAATGTTTTTGCAGCATTTTTAACAGGAGCAATAGTAGGAACTGCTGTAGGTTTGCTTTTTGCACCAGAGAAAGGCGAAGACACCCGTACTAAGATTGCCGAGATTCTGCGCAAGAAAGGTATCCGTCTGAGCAAGGCTGAAATGGAGAACCTGATTGACGAGATTGCTGATGTAAAGGACGAAGTGGCTGAATAAAAAGGACCATCATGTTTGGAGTTGAAAAAGGTATAGAGGATCTCCAGCAATTATTTACAGAGTCAAAGAAATATCTTGAGCTGCAAACAGAATATGCCAAGCTGGAATTGACAGAAAAGCTAACCATCTTACTGTCAACACTTATCCTGGTATTAATACTCATTATACTAGGTATGGTTACTCTATTCTATTTCTCATTTACCATAGCATACGTGATTGCCCCGTTCATTGGAGGCTTGATGAACAGTTTTGCGCTCATCACTTTGTTCTTGCTGATAGTTATGGCAGTGGTCTATCGTTACAGACAAAAACTGATAGTAGCACCTATGGTTAAGTTCTTAGCAAACTTGTTTCTGAAAGACAATGATCCACAACCCAAGGAGGAGGAAATAATTGATGAACAACCAGCAGAATGACATCACTTTAGAGCGTATAGCACAACAAAAGGCTGCTTTACGTAAGCGTATTGGCACACAAAAGCAGAAGATGACGACTTTATCGCAAGGATTTCTGGAACCTTTGAAACCCACTGCCAAAAAGGCGACACCTGTTATGGGTCTCTTAAATACGGGTATGGTGGTATTCGATGGATTGCTGATTGGCTACAAAGTATTGAGAAAACTAAGAAAACTGCTCAGATGATGCCTTGGGCAACAAAACTTTTTTTTAACCCCTCGTTAGAGAAAAAACAATTCCTAACGAGGGATTATTTTTTTTCACACAAAAGAATGCTTTAAGTAAAAAGACGGTTTACTCCTAAAGAACAGATCTATTAGTCCAAGCAAACTCGAAAATTCTCATGAAAATTTCGAAACTTACTAGTAGAAAAGCATGAGCTTAGTTCTTGTAAAAGGACGGCCAAATAGAAGAAGGCAAAAAGAAACGCACGTCCTTACCTTCTTTCAACGATTTTCTGATAAAGGAAGAGGAAACTTCAAACTGAGGAGCATCCACAAAGCGCACATTTTCAGGAAGTTCTGTCATATCTATCTCATATCCTGGACGAGGATAGACAACAATGTGGTTTTGCGCCATAATCTCATCGCCATGATACCAATTCTTGAGGTTAGGCCAATTATCGGCTCCCATCAAGAGCAGGAACTCAAATTGAGGATAAAGCTCACGTAGTTTTTGTAATGTATGATAAGTATATGAAGGACGAGGCATAGAGAACTCCACATCGCAAGTCTTAAACTTGGGATAGTCTTTAATAGCTAATTGGACCAATTGCAAACGTAAGTCATCGTCCATCAGATCAGTTTGTTGCTTGAAAGGATTGCGAGGACTCACCACAAACCACAACTCATCTACCTCACCAAACTCACAGAGATAGTTGGCAAGAGCTAGGTGCCCCACATGAATGGGGTTAAATGAGCCAAAGAAAAGTGCGACCTTCTTCACTTCAATTCTTGCTTAATTCTCCCCCACAACTTCCAGTTATTGAGAGCACTGAGGCAAGCCACTACTACCAGCATGATGCCCACTTCATTCTCACCGTAATAGAAGAAAAATACAGCCATGAAAATAAAGCACAACATAGCAAACACATTGATGGCAAACAATATACGCACCAACTTAGTTGATAAGTTCTTTCCGTTAAAGTCCATTTTTCTGATCGTTGTTAATAAAGTCCTTAATGATTTGCAGAGTTTCTGCTTTAGCTATTTCCAAATCATCGTTAATGACCACTTTATCGAATTGAGGAGCAAAGCCTAACTCAAACTCAGCTCGCGCAATACGGTCATTGATGACTTCTGGTGTCTCAGTACCTCGTTTCTCCAAACGGCTTCGCAACGCTTCAATTGAAGGAGGTTGAATAAACAAACTCAAAGCCCGATCTCCATAATATTGCTTAATATTTACGCCTCCCTTGACATCCACATCAAACAAAACATTCTGCCCTTCCTCTGATTGTTTCTCTACCTGAGCCTTCAATGTTCCATAGAAACGACCTGGATAAACTTCTTCATACTCAAGGAATTCGTCATTATCAATACGTTGACGGAATTCTTCTGGTGATAGGAAGAAATATTCTACCCCATGCTGCTCTTTGCCTCTTGGTGGACGGCTCGTTGCACTGACAGAAAAGGCCAACTTCAACTCTGGATGTTCTTCCAACAGATAGTTGATAATAGTGGATTTCCCACTACCAGAGGGGGCGCTAAAAATAATCAACTTTCCCATAATACTTTATTTTCAAGTCCTTCGCTATCTATACTCTACTAAAAAAGTGAAAGGGCTTTGGGCGCTACTGCTTTTATGAGTTTACATTACATTCAGAACTTGCTCCTTGATCTGCTCGAGTTCGTCTTTCATCTGAACTACAATACGTTGCATCTCTGCCTGGTTGCTTTTGCTTCCCAAAGTATTAATCTCTCGTCCCATTTCCTGGGCAATGAAACCTAACTTTTTACCTTGCCCATATTTACCTCCCATTGTAGAGATGAAATACGCCAGGTGATTAGACAATCGTTGCTTCTCTTCATTGATATCCAGTTTCTCGATATAATAGATCAATTCCTGCTCCATACGATTTTTGTCGTACTCAACGGGCAACTTCACTAATGCATCAAGAATACGTTCCTTAATCTTAGGAACTCTATCTTTTTCATAAGGTTCTACAGATGCTAACAACTCACCTATACGAGTAATGTTAGTACGGAATTTCTTATCCAATGCCTCACCTTCCTGCTTGCGGAAATCCAACAAAAGCTGCACAGCTTTTTTAACTCCTTCGAACACGGCATTCCACTCTTCTTCAGAAAGTTCCACAGCTTCATCCTTGGTTGACATTACATCAGGCATACGCAATAAGGTGGTAAACCAGTCTTGGGGAGCAGGAATGCCTGTTTCCTCCACAATTTCTGACAATCGTTTATAATAAGCAGCCATCGTACTTTGGTTGATGGGCACCATCACATCAGTAGCATCTTTCTTTTCAATCCACAACGCAAAATCTACCTTGCCACGTTCTACTTGCTGGGCGATGAAGTTGCGAATCTCCATCTCTTTCTCCCTATAGAGCGGCGCTACACGTGTAGAGAGGTCCATCGCCTTACTGTTGAGCGACTTTATCTCAATGTTCACCTTTTTATCGGGCAATTCGACAATTGTCTTGCCATAGCCCGTCATTGATAAAATCATAATTTAAATCTCACTTTTTTTGTCCTAAACAGATGCAAAATTAAAGGAATATTTTAAGATGTGGAAATAAAAGAGTAAATTTGTTGGCTGAAATAGAAAAGTTAGCAGAATATGTCGTGTATTTTACATATCGAGACATCCACAGAAGTTTGTTCTGTTGCTGTAAGTCAAGACGGAACTAACATTTGGCACGAAGAAGATTACAGTGGTCCAAACCACAATACTCAGTTGGGTGTCTATGTAGATGAAGCCCTCTCATTTGTCGAAAGTCACGCTATTCCTTTGGATGCCGTTGCAGTAAGTTGTGGTCCAGGCTCTTACACAGGCCTCCGCATTGGCGTTTCAATGGCAAAGGGTGTGTGCTACGGAAGAGATGTAAAGCTAATTGGTATTCCCACCCTAAAAGTGCTATGTGTACCAGTGTTACTGAGGCAAGAACTGCCTGATGATGCCTTGCTATGTCCAATGATTGACGCTCGAAGAATGGAAGTATATGCAGCCATTTACGATAGGGCATTGAGGGTAATAAGAGACACGAATGCTGACATTGTGGACACCGATACATACAAGGCTTTTCTTGACAAGCATCCAGTCTATTTCTTCGGGAATGGAGCTGCTAAGTGCAAGGACGTGTTGGCCAATCATCCGAATGCCCACTTTATTGACAACATACATCCTGTAGCCAAGTGGATGTTTCCTTTGGCAGAAAGAGCTGTAGCAGAGCAGGATTTCAAGGATGTAGCCTATTTTGAGCCATTCTATTTGAAGGAGTTTATAGCTACGGTAGCGAAGAACCCATTGAAAAACGAAAACTGATAAATTATGAAATATAATACTCAACAGAAAAAAATGGCGCTCCCTGAATACGGGCGCAGTGTACAAAATATGGTAGATTATGCCGTTACGATTGAAGATCGCTCTGAACGCCAATGGTGTGCTGAAACCATCATACATATCATGGAAGGGATGTTTCCCAATCTAAAGAACATTCCTGACTTTGAGCATAAATTGTGGGATCACTTGGCTATCATGTCTGATTTCAAACTCGACATCGACTATCCTTTTGAAACTGTTAAGCCAGAAAATCTGAACGTAAAACCAGATTCTATCCCTACCAATACCAAACGCATTCATTACCGTCATTATGGCAGGTTGCTGGAAAATCTCATCAACAAAGCGTGCGAAATAGAAGATGGCGATGAGAAAAACAATCTCTTGGCATTGATATGCAACCATATGCGTAAGGATTATATCACTTGGAACAAAGATTCGATTGATGATCAGAAGATAGCCGATGACCTCTATGAATTGTCTAATGGTAAACTGAAAATCAATGAAGAGATATTTGCCTTGATGGCAGAGCGCATGGAAAAGAATTATCGTCAGCAACGTCCTATGCAGAAGAATGTTGCGTCCACCAAGCAAAACAAGAACAAGAAACAAAAATAAGTATGGCTTCATTCGTAATTGAAGGCGGACACCGCTTAAATGGAGAAATCTACCCTCAAGGCGCCAAAAACGAGGTGCTTCAAATTATTTGTGCCACATTGCTGACAGCAGAGAAGGTGACAGTTCATCATGTGCCTGACATCCTAGATGTGAACAACCTGATTCAGCTGATGCGTGATATGGGGTCAGAGGTGAAAAAGGTTGGCCTTGATTCTTACAGCTTCAAAGCTGCAAATATCGACTTGAATTACTTGAATAGTGAAGAGTTCTTGAAGAGAAGCGCCTCACTTCGAGGCAGTATCATGTTGGTAGGCCCTATGATAGCTCGCTTTGGCAAAGCATTTACCCCTAAGCCTGGTGGTGACAAGATTGGTCGTCGTCGTTTAGACACCCACTTTATCGGTATACAAAATTTAGGAGCCGAATTCAAATACAATACCGATCAACGTACCTACGAGATTACTGCCAAGAAGCTGAAAGGCACTTATATGCTGCTTGACGAGGCTTCAGTAACAGGTACTGCCAACATCGTAATGGCTGCTGTTTTAGCAGAAGGTACCACCACCATCTACAATGCAGCTTGTGAACCTTATATCCAACAGCTATGCCGAATGTTGAACAAGATGGGAGCTCGCATCAGTGGCATCGCATCAAATCTTCTAACTATTGAGGGCGTCAAAGAATTACATGGTACTGAGCATACGGTATTGCCTGATATGATTGAGGTTGGTAGCTTTATCGGAATGGCGGCTATGACACAGAGTCAGTTAACCATCAAGAACGTTTCTTACGAAAACCTAGGCATCATCCCTAACAGCTTCAGTCGTTTAGGCATTCAATTGGAACAACGTGGCGACGATATATTTATTCCTGCACAAGACAGCTATCAGATAGAATCGTTTATGGATGGCTCTATCATGACCATCGCCGATGCACCTTGGCCAGGTTTGACGCCAGATTTGCTGAGTGTTATGTTGGTGGTGGCAACACAAGCCAAAGGCAGTGTGCTAATTCATCAGAAGATGTTTGAGAGTCGTCTGTTCTTTGTAGACAAACTCATCGATATGGGAGCACAAATCATTTTATGCGACCCTCACCGTGCTGTAGTGATTGGCCACGACCATCAACTGCGATTGAAAGGTGGCAATATGACATCACCTGATATCCGTGCAGGTATTGCCTTACTCATTGCTGCCATGAGTGCCGACGGCATCAGTCGCATCCATAACATTGAGCAGATTGATCGTGGTTATCAGGATATTGAAGGACGACTCAACGCCTTGGGTGCGAGAATTACCAGAATATGATCAAAGCCGAAGACGTATATAGAATAGGCATCATCAACAAGCCTCATGGGGTGCATGGTGAACTTTTGTTCACTTTCGATGATGACATTTTCGACCGTGTAGAGGCCGACTATATTATATGCATGATGGACGGCATTCTGGTTCCTTTCTTTTTTGAAAGCTATCGTTTTAGAAGTGATACAACTGCACTCATCAAATTGGAAGGCATAGATACTGAACAGCAAGCCAAGCGAATGACCAACGTGGAAGTGTTTTTCCCTAAAGATCATGCCGAAGAGTTGGAGGATAACGAACTGACATGGAACTATTTTGTGGGCTTCCTGATCAATGATGTGAACAAAGGAGATATAGGTAAGGTAACAGATGTAGATGATTCAACTATCAACACATTGTTTGTAGTAGATTATAAGGGCACCGAGATATTGATTCCTGCCCAAGAAGATTTCATTGTTGATTTGGATAGAGAAAAGAGGGTCATCACAATGCAAATACCTGAAGGATTGTTGGATTTGAATTGATGGTATATGGATAATAAAGGTCAATCTAGAAAAAGAATAGCTATATTAGGATCTACAGGATCCATCGGCACCCAGGCCTTAGAGGTAATTGAAGAACATAACGACCTCTATGAAGCATATATTCTCACTGCCAACAATCAAGTGGATAAGCTAATAGAGCAAGCCCGTAAACATCAGCCCGAAACGGTGGTGATAGCCAATGAGCAGCATTATGACAAACTGAAGGGAGCACTGGCCAATTTGCCAATCAAGGTATATGCAGGAGCTAAAGCCTTGGAGGAGGTGGTGACTGACTCACAGGTAGATATGGTTCTTACTGCATTAGTGGGTTTTTCAGGCTTACGCCCTACTATCAGTGCCATTCGTGCAAGAAAGCCCATTGCTTTGGCAAACAAAGAAACTATGGTGGTAGCAGGCGAGTTGATCAATCAACTATGCGATGAAAACCGAGTACCTCTATTGCCTGTTGATTCAGAACATTCGGCTATCTTCCAAAGCCTACAAGGCAATGAATACAACCGAATTGAGAAGATTCTGCTTACTGCATCTGGCGGTCCATTCCGTACTTTTACCCACGAGCAACTGAAAACGGTAACGAAAGAACAAGCGTTGAAGCATCCTAACTGGAGTATGGGAGCCAAAATCACCATCGACTCTGCTTCAATGATGAACAAAGGCTTTGAAGTGATGGAGGCACGTTGGCTTTTCCGAGTAAATCCAGAACAAATAGAAGTACTGGTACATCCTCAAAGTATCATCCACTCAGCTGTACAATATGAAGATGGAGCCATCATGGCTCAGATGGGTATGCCAGATATGCGTGTGCCCATCCAATATGCGTTCTCCTATCCTCTTAGGCTTAAGTCATCGTTCCCTCGCATAGATTTCAAGCTGTGTACGCAACTCACATTCGAAAAACCAGATACAAAGAAGTTTCGCAATTTGGCTTTGGCATACGAGGCAATACGGAGAGGCGGCAACATGCCTTGCATAGTCAATGCAGCCAACGAAATTGTCAATTCAGGATTCTTGCACGACCAGATATCTTTCCTCGGCATGAGTGAGGTGATTGAAAAAACGATGGAGCGTACTACGTTTGTGGCAAAGCCTACATTAGATGACTACCTGGGAACTGATGCTGAGGCAAGAAGAATAGCAACGGAATTAATGAAATTTTAGAATAATATTTAAGTAATTTATGAAGAAACTGGTTTTATTTGTAGCTAGTACATTAGCTTTGTGTACAGCTTCTGCCCAGAAATTGAGTCCTAATAATGTGGACGAAATTGTAAAGGCTATGACCTTAGAAGAGAAAGCCGAGCTGATTGTCGGTGCAGGTTGGGGTAGCATGACTGCAGGCGCCATGACCGCATCTTCGGAAGTATTAGTTCCTGGTGCTGCCGGCACTACCAACCCAATCGAACGTTTGGGTATTCCTGCTACCGTGCTCTCTGATGGTCCCGCAGGCGTGCGTATCAGTCCTACTCGTAGAGGTACTGATAAGACATTCTATGCTACTGGTTTTCCAGTAGGTACATCTTTGGCCAGCACTTGGAACACAGAGTTGGTGGAGCAAGTGGGAAAAGCTATGGGTAACGAAGTATTGGAATATGGCATTGACGTATTACTGGCTCCAGGCATGAATATCCACCGTAATCCACTGAATGGTCGTAACTTTGAATATTATTCAGAAGACCCATTCCTTACTGGGAAAATTGCTACTGCATACACCAAGGGTATTCAAAGCAATGGTGTGGGTGTGAGTATCAAACACTATGCAGCCAATTCTCAGGAAACCAACCGCATGAATGTTGACTCTCGTGTAAATCAGCGTGCTTTGCGTGAAATCTATCTCAAAGCATTTGAAATGGTGGTTAAGGATGCTGATCCTTGGACAGTAATGTCTTCTTACAATAAACTGAACGGTAAATATACTCAACAGGATCGTGAATTACTGACAGACCTGCTTCGTTCTGAATGGGGATTCAAAGGTATTGTGATGACAGACTGGACTATGGTACGCGACATCGCTGCTCAGGTACATGCTGGCAACGACTTGATGGAACCTGGTATGCCTCAACAGAAAACTGACTTGATCAAGGCCGTTAACGAGGGTAAGGTAAGTATGGAGGATGTAGACGTTTGCGTAAAGAGAATACTTCAGTTCATTGTTCGCACCCCTCGCTTCAAAGGCTATAAATACTCTGACGCTCCAGATCTCAAGGCTCATGCCCAGGTGACCCGCAACTCAGCTGCAGAGGGTATGGTTTTACTGAAGAATGACGATAACACCCTACCAATAAAGGATGCAAAGAAGGTGGCCCTGTTTGGCATCACTTCTTATAACTTCATCGCTGGTGGTACTGGTTCTGGTAACGTAAACAAGGCATATACCATTGACCTGCTCACAGGTTTGAAGAGTGCTGGTTATGAAGTGAATGAGGAACTGAAGAATGTTTATCAAAGCTACACTACTTACGAGCGTAATCGTCAGGCAGCAGCCCGTCCTGCTGTTGGTGGTATGTTGGCAATGATGAGCTTGGGTGAAGCAGCCCTGAGCGAAATGCCTATCGAGCGTGCCATTATCGACAAGCAGGTGGCAGCTAATGACATCGCCATTGTGACTATTGGCCGCAATGCCGGCGAGGGTGGCGACCGTAATGTGCCTAACGACTTCAATCTTTCTGAGGTAGAGCGTCAGTTACTTAATGATGTGACAGAGGCTTTCCATTTGGCTGGCAAGAAGGTAGTAGTGGTACTGAATATCGGTGGCGAGATTGAATCTGCCTCATGGAAAAGTATGCCAGACGCTATTTTGTTGGCTTGGCAACCAGGTCAAGAAGGTGGCTATTCTGTAGCCGACATTCTGAGTGGCAAGGTAACACCATCTGGCAAGCTTACTATGACTTGGCTCAACAACTATATGGATGACCTATCTTCAAAGAACTTCCCATATGACCAGAAGTCTGATGGCATGATGGGTATGGGTGGCAATATTCGTGGCGAGCAAAAGAACGTCACCTATGCAAACTACGAAGAAGGCATCTGGGTAGGTTACCGTTACTTCAACACCACAGTCAAAGCTGTGTCTTATCCTTTTGGCTATGGTTTGAGCTATACCACATTCGAGTATAGCGCACCAAAGATAGCTGCTACCAAGGACGGTTTCCGTGCTACTGTGACTATAAAGAATACAGGTAAGGTTGCTGGTAAGGAAGTGGTTGAACTGTATGTATCTGCACCTACTGGCAACTTGGTAAAACCAGAGCAAGAGTTAAAGGGATTCGCTAAGACTAAGGAATTGCAGCCAGGCGAGAGCCAAACGATAACCATAGATGTAGACCTTTATACTTTGGCTTCTTTCAATGAGGTAGCAGACCAATGGGAAACTGCAGCTGGTAACTACATCATTAAGTTTGGTGCCAACGTTGAGGACATCCGTTGTACTGCTCCTTACAAATTAGCTAAAGGACAAATCTGGAAGGCTTTGGATATTCTAAAGCCTGCAAAGGAAATCAAGGAGATTGCCGTTAAATAATTGAATGAGTTAAACGACATACTCGCTGAGATAAGTGGCTGGCTTTGGGGTTGGCCCATGATTATCATGTTGTTGGGAACGCACCTGTATCTTACGTTCAGGTTGCGTTTCCCTCAACGCATGATCTTTACTGCTATACGCCTTTCCATAAAGAAAGACCCAGGTGCATCTGGGGATGTGTCTCAGTTTCATTCTTTAGCTACTGCTTTAGCAGCTACCATAGGTACTGGTAACATAGTGGGAATGGCTACCGCAATAGCTTTAGGTGGTCCGGGTGCTGTGCTTTGGTGTTGGCTAACAGGTGTTTTTGGCATTTCTACCAAATATGCTGAAGGTTTATTAGCTATCAAGTATAGGATCAAGTCTAATGATGGCAAGATGCAAGGAGGCCCCATGTATGCTTTAGAACGTGGTTTAGGATGGAAATGGTTGGCTGTGCTCTTCGCGCTTTTTACAGCTATTGCCTCTTTTGGCATCGGTAATATGGTGCAAGCCAACGCCATATCTACCGTTACAGCAGAGTCTTATCAGATATCCCCCTTCCTCACAGGTGCTGGCACATGCATACTTACGGCATTGGTAGTAATCGGAGGAGTGAAGAGCATCGCAAGGGTTTGTGGAATGCTTGTACCTTTTATGGCATTTTTTTATGTCATTGGATGCATTACCATCTTGATAATTAATGCCGATTACATCTGGCCAGCGTTAAAACTTATCTGTGTTTCCGCCTTTACTCCCACAGCTGCAGGTGGAGGTTTTATAGGAGCAACAGTAATGACTGCAGCACGTTTTGGTATAGCTCGAGGATTATTTTCAAATGAGTCAGGTATGGGTTCTGCACCAATTGTGGCGGCCGCTGCTCAAACGCGCAACCCAGTTCGTCAAGCTTTGGTATCTTCATCGGGAACATTTTGGGATACTGTGATAATATGTGCCCTAACGGGGATGGTTATAGTTAGCAGTGTGCTCGCTTATCCCGACATCAGTTTCGACAATGGTGCTACCCTCACCAAAATGGCATTTTCCAAAATTCCATATTTCGGCACACCTCTCTTGACCTTTGGTTTAATGACTTTCGCCTTCTCCACTATCTTGGGATGGTGCTATTATGGCGAACGAGCTGTTGAATACCTCAAAGGTAAGCGTTGGGTTACCATCTATCGCATACTTTTCATTATTGCAGTATTCCTCGGCAGTGTAGCTAACCTCGCCATTGTATGGAACTTGGCTGACTGTATGAATGCCCTAATGGCCATCCCAAATCTCATCTCATTGTTATGTCTGAGTGGCATCATTGTTCAGGAGACCAAGAAGTATCTTTGGGACGGGCAATTAGACAAAGATATGGACGAAGATAGTTGCTGACTTAATATGTCGAAACAAGAAAGGAATGAAAGAGGCATATACCATAACATCACCGAAAACCTTACGGGCAACGATTAACCTACCAGCATCAAAGAGTATCAGTAACCGTGCTTTGATACTTAGAGCATTGGCACATGGCAAGCTGCCCATAGATAACCTCGCAGATTGTGATGACACAATGGTCATTATTAAAGCCTTCCATGAGGGCAATGAGATTATTGACATCAAGGCTGCAGGCACGGCTATGCGCTTCCTTACTGCATTTTACAGTACACAACCTGGCACCCATATTCTGACTGGAATTGAGCGTATGAAGCAACGCCCTATCAGCATACTGGTTGAAGGCTTGCGACAATTAGGAGCCAATATAGAATATGTGGAGCATGAAGGTTATCCCCCACTACGAATCAAAGGTGCTCAGTTACAGAGCAAGGAACTTACTTTGACAGGTAACGTGAGTTCTCAATACATCTCTGCTTTATTGATGATTGCCCCCACTCTGGCACAAGGTCTTACCTTAAAACTAACAGGCAAGGTAACATCATTGCCTTATATTGACATGACGATGCAATTAATGAAGGATTTTGGAGCAATTGCTTACAGAGATAACCTTCAAGACCCTATGACAATATGTGTCCAAAGTGGTAGTTATCAGGATATCCCCTACATCATTGAAAACGATTGGAGTGCAGCTTCTTATTGGTATGAAATGGTGGCACTGAGTCAAGACTCCCAAGCCCAAGTTACTATGCCTCATCTTAAAAAGGATAGTACACAAGGAGACTGCAAAGGAGCTGAGCTATTCAGTCTATTAGGCGTACAAACTGACTATACAGAGGAAGGTATTTGCATTTATAAACAAGGTAAATTGCCCCTTCGATTGGATGCTGATCTTCGAGAGATACCCGATTTGGCACAAACTTTCGTAGTCACTTGTTGCACATTAGGCATTCCTTTCCGATTCTCTGGACTGCATACTCTCCGCATCAAGGAGACTGACCGTATCAATGCCCTTATAAACGAAATGTGTAAATTAGGATATGTACTTTATGCCGAAGGGAACGAAGCGTTATATTGGAATGGAGAGAGATGTCAAGCCGATGATATCCCTATCATTGCTACCTACAATGACCACCGTATGGCAATGGCTTTTGCCCCTGTATCGCTTAAGATGCCAAATATCACCATTGAACATCCAGAGGTGGTGAGCAAATCATATCCACATTTCTGGGAAGATTTACTACAAGTAGGATTTATTATAATGGACCGTTGAAAAGTCCGATCACCCAATCCCATGCCCAAACGGCAAGTTTAATCAATAACCAAATAAGCACACAAAGAACTGCAATTAAAGCAGCCATCCACCAAGCACGACGATCTACGCTTTTTATCATTTCCTCATCTCCTTCTACATAACCTGTTATCAATCGGTAATTTTTGACATAGCTATGATTGAAGAAATCCAGAATGTCCCCTATCCAGAATGGTATCACACCCATGGCAAAGTCTATCAACATATTGCACAGCAATGCCAAAGTCAGAGGAATGGAGCGGAGCTTGAACATGCTGAAATAAAGATAAGGGAGCGTCAATAACGAAGTTACCGCATCGCCAAGCGTAGGCACAAGACCGAGCAAAGGATCCACATAATAGCGGTCCATGATTGTCGCAATAGCTTTGATTAGCTTATATGACTTTTGCTCTTTTATCTCTTCTTGCATACTATATCTTTTTTATGACTTCCATCAGTTGTTCACCCAATCCAATGGTATAACCTTGAGATACAAACAACACACGATTGAAAGTATCGGCAATGATAAACAACGGCAACTGGTTCTGATTGCTCAAATGCATATTGGTGGCAATCTGCTTTTGTATCTGATGATTAATGTCCACACCATAAGATACCGTTGTTGGCAATTCTCCAAAATCTTCCTGACGATAGTTTTGTTTTTGTGTTTCGTCCGTAAACAACAAGATGATTGGTCTGCCCCAAACTTCAAAAGCGGTTTTTAGCTTAGCAATATCACGTAATGCGTGGTTAGTAGGCTCCTGTCCTACTCCCAAGACACCAATAATAAAATAGCCTCTGCCCGTAGTTGCTAACACACTACTTTCACCACCTTCTTTGACATACCTGCTTTCAGAATCGAAAGAACCTATCACCGTCACATCTTCACCAGACGGTTCACGAAGCGTCAAATCAAGCGTTGTTGTTTTTCCGTCTACAATGGTAAAGATTTGAGATGAAGTCAAAACTTTTCCACTGGCCATACGTTTACCACTCACCAGCAAATACGTTCCCTCATCCAACTGCATTCCTCTTTTGAATGTGTTGTTCCAACTCACACCGCCGCCCATATCTACTTGACCTTCATCAAAGCTCAGCAAACTAGTAGTGCCATCTTCCTTGATACGACTGATAGTGAAATGGCTGTAATATTCAGGATTCTCTAATGTTTTGGTAGGAACATATTTCAACACCAATGTACCTTTTGGAGCTATTAATTGCTCATCAGCATCGAAATTAACATCTATCCATTGCCCATCCTTGCGATATTGAACCTTCCCCGTCACCCTGTCTTTACGGGCTTCGATACCCAGACTCCATGCCACATTTACGAAGAAAATATCACGAGAGCGGAGATCTGCCACGCCCGACTTCCAAACACCAATAGAAGACATGGCTACACGCTGGGCGTAAGGTCCATCTACAATGTGCAGGTGCTCTGTACACCATTTCACCAACTCAGCAGGATTATCGGAGAAACGTTGTTGGTCTGCTAACGAAATACTCTCCCTAAAGAAACGTTTGTAAGGCACTAGCATTTCATCCTCCACTCTCATCTCTGGCTGACTTCCAACAGTTTGCTGGTCTTTCAAAACCTCCAGACTTACATCACGTAAGTCTTTGTCACTCAACAAGGCCAAATAATCCACACTACCACCTTGTAATAGATAATTCTTAATAACTTCATGATTACCACTCGACTTCATCAAATAACTGACAGCTTCTTGAGGCAACCCATGCTCCTGCACAATAGACAATGCGGTTTCTTTATTCATGAAAGTATCCATATAAGCTATGCGCATAGCATCTTCCTCAACCTTACGTGCCTCATTCTGCAAGCGCTGCTCCTCTGTTACAGTAGGCAATGAATATTGCTCGACAGGAGGCACAATATCCAACTGATCCACATCAAAAACATGAACCTCACCATCATCTGAGTTTATCTTATCCAATACTATATCAATCTCTTCATCAGTACCAAAAGAAGCCTTGTTATAACCATAAAAGCCATTATGAGAAGCCAACACCAGCATATCACCCTTTCCTGCGGTCAGAAATGTATGCCCATCAGCATCAGTATATTTAGTCACAACAGGACAATATTCAGCATAGTTGTATATCATGAAGTCCACACGTGCATCTGCCACTGCCTTACCTTGTGTATCCACCACATTGAAATTGACACGAGCCGTAGAACCATAATTGTCGATGAGATTGATTTCCGTAAAAGTATCAGATACAAGCATTTTCTCCTCAGGTCCATTATATTTGCCAAACACACGGGTATGCATCAGCATGGCACGACTGGCCGCACTATTGAACCATCCAAGGTTCAGCACTGCTTCTGGTTCACAAGCGCCCATAAACCACCACTTGCCATCAGCCCATGCTTCTACCCACGCATGGTTGTCGTCAGTAT
>JAEEGL015459408.1_pt1 | contig 18840 bp, 23 predicted proteins | sample 9134231 | NCBI WGS metagenome assembly JAEEGL01 (sample SAMN16246548, study PRJNA631951) | gut metagenome | biome: gut microbiome; feature: rumen; material: fiber-attached | host: Bos | place: Iran: Karaj | collected 2018-10 | reverse complement strand
GGAATTATTAAAAAATTATAATGGTATTCCTGATGAAACAAAAATTCGTGATGGTAAAATCATTTATATTCCATCATTAGCTGTTTTAACTGGTGAAGAACAACAACAATCTTATGGTGGTCAAGTTAATTTAATGTCTTTAGAAGAAATAAGTCAATATGCTTATGGATCTACAACATTTGCTAATACTTTAGCAGCATTAAATGGTGTATATTATATGGGATTATATGATATGGAAAGTTTATTTGTACCAATCCCACAAGAAATATATTCATATTATGAAAAATATCACAGTGATCGTTATCATGTTGTACAACCTGGTGATACTATTTATAGTTTAACTATGCAATATTATGGTTCTCTAGATTATGTTCATTTAATTACAGGACCTAATGGTTTAAGTGCTAGTGATAGTTTAACACTTGATCAAGTATTATTAATCCCAAATAATAATTTAGGTAAAACAAAATAACCTTGATTAAAGGTTATTTTTTTTATATAATTATTACATAATATGGAGATGATATGAAATATTATAGTGTTGACAAAAAAAGAGTAATTGAAGATTTAAAAAGTGATGAAATAGTTGGATTAACGAGTAATGAAGTATTATCAAGAAGAAAAATATATGGTATTAACGCATTACCTAAAAAGAAATCAGATTCATTTTTGAAAATCTTTTTACATGAATTTATTGATCCTATTATTATTTTATTAATTATAACAATTATTTTTTCAATATTTATTGGAGAATTTGTTGATGCTATCGTTATTGCTTTTATAATTATAATTGATGCTATAGTAGGTGCTGTTCAAGAAAACAATGCTAATAAAAATGCGGATAGTTTATCAGAATTAATAAAGTATACTATTAAAGTTATTCGTAATAATGAAGAAAAAGAAGTTGAAAGTTTTGAATTAGTCCCAGGAGATATTGTTTTAGTAGAATCAGGAGACAAAATACCTGCTGATATGCGTGTTTTAGAAACATTTAATCTTCAAGTTAATGAATCAGTACTAACTGGTGAAAGTGTTAATATCTATAAAACTAGTGATAAACAAGATGAAAAATGTATTTTAGCTGATCGAAAATGTATGCTTTATGCTGGGTCTAATGTTACAAGTGGAAGAGGTAAAGCTATTGTTTGTGCAACTGGTATTAATACCGAAGTTGGACATATCGCTAAAACGGTTACTAATATGGAAGAACAAAAGTCTCCATTAACGATTAGAATGGATAAGTTATCTAAACAAATTAGTATCTTGATTTTGGTAATTGGTGTCTTTATAGGTATTATCTTAGCCATTAAAGGTCAAAATATTGAAACGATTTTTATGTCAGTTGTTGCTTTATCTGTTAGTGCGATGCCAGAAGGATTGCCACTTGCTTTAACAATGGCGCTTACTATAACATCTAATAAAATGGCAAAGAAGAATGTTATTGTTAAAAAACTAAATTACGTTGAAAGTTTAGGAAGTACAACTGTTATCGCTACTGATAAGACAGGAACTCTAACGGTTAATGAGCAAACAGCTAAATTAATCACTTTCCCTAATAATTTAGAATATTATGTTGATGGTGTTGGCTACAATTTTGATGGCGGAATAGTAGATTTCCATGATGAAAAATATATTAAAGAAATTTGTATATTAGGTTCTCTTAACAATGAAGCAAGTATTATAAAAAAAGGAAATAAATATCAGTATTATGGTGATAGTATTGATATTGCTTTCCAAGTATTAAAAGAAAAAAGTCATGTTAATACAGATGACTTTCAAGTATTAAAAAGAATTCCATATGAATCAGAAAATAAGTATTCGGCAGTATTCTATAAATATCGTGGAGAAATATTCTGTACTGTAAAAGGAAGTTTAGAAAAAGTAATGGAATTTTCTAAGACAATGGATTATGCAGGTGTTATTCAAAAAATAAATAAAAAAAGAATGTTAGAACAAAATGAAAGATTAGCTCGTGAAGGATACAGAGTAATTGCAATAGCTAGTGGTAAAGTTGATAATTTTGTTAATAAAGATATTTATGAATCAAGTGATATTCCTAATTTAACATTTAAAGGAATGGTTTCCTTTATTGATCCAGTTCGAAAAGAAGTAAAACAATCTATTAAAGAATGTATGAACGCTTCTGTTAAAGTAATTATGATAACAGGAGATCATCCACTAACAGCATTTGCTATTGGTAAAGAATTATCTTTATGTCAAGAATTTGATGAAATAGTAACAGGCCAAGAATTAGAAGAAGCCCTAAAAAAAGGTGAAAAATACTTTGATGATTTTATTGAAAATAAAAAGATTTTTGCAAGAGTTACACCGAATGACAAATTAGAAATAGTTAACTCATTAAAAAGAAGAGATGAGTTTGTTGCCGTTACTGGTGATGGTGTTAATGATGCACTAGCTATTCGAAGTGCAAATATTGGTATCTCTGTTGGCAGTGGAACAGATGTTGCCAAAGAAACAGCAAACATGATTATTGTTGATGATAATTTTAAATCAATAGTATCTGGTATTCGTTTAGGAAGAACTGCTTATAGTAATATTCGTAAAGTATGCTATTTTCTATTATCATGTGGTCTATCAGAAGTATTATTTTTCCTATTAAGTGTTATTTCAGATTTACCGATGCCATTAGTTGCCATTCAATTATTATGGTTAAATTTAGTAACTGATGGTTTACAAGATATTTCTTTATCTTATGAAAAAGCAGAAGATGGTATTATGAATGAAAAACCTGTTAGTACGAAAGAAAACATCTTTAATAAGAAATTATTAGAAGAAGTAATTATTATGGGAACAACAATTGGTTTAGTAGTTTTCGCAGTTTGGGCCATTTTAATTAAAGTATATCATTTTGCTCCAGAAAATGCTCGTGGGTATGTTATGGCATTAATGGTCTTTATTCAAAATGTTCATGTATTAAATTGTCGTAGTGAAAAAGAATCCATCTTTAAAATATCATTATTAAGAAATCCTATTCTAATAGTAACTATTTTAGGTTCTGTTTTATTACATATTTTAGTAATGAATGTTCCATTACTAAGTTCATTTTTAAAAACAAGTACAATTTCTGCTAAAAATATGTTTGTTCTATTCTTTATATCATTAACAATCCTTATAGTAGGAGAATTCTATAAATACATAAAAAATGAAAAGAAACAAGTTTAATAAAAAAAGACTTGCACTTAAATTTTAAAGTGTTATACTATCTCTTGCGAAAGGGGAATAAGAATGAGAATTTTTGATTTTAAACGTTTAAAAGCTGTTTCAAAAGGTGGTTATAATTTAAGTAGTGATTCAATCGATCGAGAATTAGATTTAATCATGAATTTAAAATATGGCCAAGATCATGATGATACTCTTGAAGTACAAAAAAAGTCTACAACAGTTGATAGCTATACTGCTTTAAAAATATTCCCAAGTAATGCTTGTCATATGTATTTTTGTCAAGAATATCCACATGATATTGAAAAGATGAATGATGGTGCAATTATTGTTCCATCACCATTAGCTAAACGTCGTTAAAAAGTGCATTAGCACTTTTTTTTTATAATTTTTTACCTAATCCAAAAATACTGCATATATTAATAGTGGAGGTGAAAAGTGAAAGATTTTATTGTTAAACAAGATGACCAAAAAGATTGTGGTATATGTTGTTTACTATCAATTATCAAATACTATCATGGTGATGTTAGTAAAGAATATTTAAGAAATTTAACAAATACAACAAAAGATGGTGTAACAGCATATAACATTATAGAAGCAAGTAAAGTATTAGGCTTTAATTCCCTTGGACTTAAAGGACCAATAGAAGAATTAAAAAGTGAAATCTTACCCGTTATTGCACATACTATAATTAATAATTATCAACATTTTGTCGTTATATATGAAATTAATCAATTAACAAAAAAGATAGTTATTATGGATCCAGGTTATGGTATAAAGAAAATAACTTTTGATGAATGGAAAAAAATAAGTACAAATAATTATTTATATTTCAAACCAAATAAAATAATTCCAATTATTAAAAATAATAAAAGTATATTAAATATTTATAAACCATTTATCAAAAGTAATAAAGTAACTCTTATAATAATTATTTTATTATCTTCTTTTTATGTACTGATTAACATTATTACTTCTTATAATTTTAAGTTACTAATGAACGATTTAGCTAGTATAAAATTAATAAGTATCATGTTAATAACTTTCATATTTATTAAGAAAATACTTAATTATTATCGAACAAGTTTAATGAATTATTTATATTGCTTTCTTGATAAGATTCTTTTTAACGATTTATTTAAACACTTAATTCATCTTCCCATTATATATTATAAAAACCGCACAACAGGTGATATTATGACAAGAATTAATGATTTAACAAATGTAAAAGAATTAATATCACACTTATTTATTAGTTTATTCATTGATTCAATACTAGTTGTTTTTGTATATGTAATATTATTGAGTATAAGTATTAAAATAAGTATCCTATTATTAATAATGATGGTTATTTATTCATTAGTTATAATCTTTAATAGTAATCAATTAAATGACAAAATCAAAAACATATATCGAAGTAATTCTGAAGTAAATTCATATATAACAGAGTCCATTGAAAACGTAGATACTATTAAAGGAATACATTTAGAAGATACTATTATTAATAGATTTTATTTTAAATATAATGACTTATTAAAAAACAATTTAAAACTATTACAAAATGTTAATAAAGAAAACTTTATTAAAGAATTATTATATGAAATTATGGAAATATTAATATTAATAATTGGTATCAAAGAATTAAATACAATTGATTTAGTTACTTATATTGGATTAGTTAATTATTTTACAGATCCAATAAAAGGTATTTTAGGATTAAACTTATTATATAAAAATACGAAAGAATCAATAAGACGTATTAAAGAAATCTATGAAATTGATAGTGAAAAAATAATTTATGATTCAAAGATGAGTATTAGTAACTTTAAAGGAAATATAAAAATGAAGAATATATCTTTTTCATATAATGGAATAGATAATGTTCTAACTAATATTAATCTTGATATAAAACAAGGGGAAAAGGTTTTAATATGTGGAAAATCAGGTAATGGTAAAAGTACTTTAATGAAAATAATAATGAAGTATTTAGATAAATATCACGGAACTATAACTATTGATAATTACGATTTAAAAGATATTAGTTTATATGACATTCGAAATAGATTATGTTACGTTTCTCAAAAAGAAAATGTTTATACAGATACTATTTATAATAATATTGTTTTATTTAAAGATATTAAATATGAAAACTTTTTAGATATTGTAAAGAAAACAGGTGTCGATGAAATAGTAAAAAATAATCCTATGGGTTATAACTATCGATTAGAAGAGAATGCCTTTAATTTATCAGGTGGAGAAAGACAAAGAATCATTATAGCAAGAACTATTTTATGTGATCGTGATATTTATATTTTTGATGAAGCAATGAATGCTATAGATATTAATAAAGAAAGAACAATCTTAAGAAATATTTTTAGTATGTTACATGATAAAACCATTATTGTTATAAGTCATAGATTTAGTAATAACGATTTATTTAATAAAACAATTAATATAGGAAGAGATAACTATGAATTTATTTGAATGTAATGATTTAAAAGAAAAGAAACTATATTGGAAAACATTTATCTATAGTTTGATAAGCGGTATTTTATTAATTATAATAATTCTTTTACTAAATTATTTAAAGAAAGATATCTATTATCAAAATGATTTAGTATTTGATAATAATGTTGCTATTACTTATGTGCTAAAAGAAGATTTAAAACATTTAGTTAATAATCATAAAATGATTATGAACAATAAAGAATATCTTTATAAGATTGATGAAGTAGAACTGATTAATGACATTAATAGTGGCTATTTAGCAAAAATAAAAATTTATGATGCAAATTGTTTTGAAGATGATATAAACTTTAAGTACAAAGTATTAGTAAAAAAAGAAACGTTATTTAATTATTTATTTAGAATAATAGGAGGTAAAAATGAATAATATTAAAACAAAAGAATTAAAAGAACTTCGTGGAGGAGCTATTTCAGGTTGGGCAGCAGCAGCAATTGCCGCAGCTGTAACATTTATTTCAGGTTTTCTAGATGGCATTGCGCGTCCTAGTCGTTGTAATTAGGAGGTCATATGGTAAAGATATATAATACGAAGGAAATAGTTGGCGGAAAATCAATATCAGGATCAATTATTAGTGCAGGTGTTTCTGTTATTAAGACTATTTATTCTGTAGGCCAAGGACTTGGTGGAGCCGTAAGAAGAATTGTTACAGGACAAACATGTCAAATATCAAGAAGTTACTAGATAATAAATTGGTTAGAGTAGTAGTTGTTATTCTTTTATTAACAGTAGGATGTTATATTTTGAATGCATCACTAACCAAGTTATATACATTAGGTCAAAATATGGGAACACTTGTTAGGTGTCATTAGTTGATTGCAAATTATTAGATTGTTTTATATAATTTGATTAGGTGATAATATGAAATTTTTCAAATTTATTGGAAAAATACTGATGGCATTGGCGATAATTATCATCATAGCTTTAATTGTTGTTAGTGTATATCCAAGTTTCGGAGCATTTCTTAATAAAGATAAAACAAAAGATTATGCAAAAAGAAATAAATATTTTTATGATAATAAATTTCATAATATTGATGAAACGACAACAATGACAAAACAAGGTCATAGTAATAATTTACTATCTAAAAAAGCGACAAAACCAATTGATGAGGTACCAGTAGAAAAACCAAATTACGAAATAGATTCTGATTTAACATTTACTTGGTATGGACATTCATCGCTATTATTACAGATAGAAAATAATAATATAATGTTTGATCCAGTATTTAGTGATGTTTCAGGACCATTTACTTTTGCAGGAATATATCGATATTCCCCATTACCAGATATATCAGATATTCCAAAAATAGATTTTATGATAATAACCCATAATCATTATGATCACTTAGATTACCAAACAATCAAAAAATTAGATGAAAAAGTTACTAGGTACATAGTACCATTAGGAGTAGAAGAAGATTTAATTAAGTTTGGGATAAATAAAGAAAAAATAGATGTTTTAAGTTGGTGGGAAGATATTAAGGTAAGTAATTTATTAATTACATCAACACCATCACGCCATTTTTCTGGAAGAAAATTAATTGATAGTAATCAAACTTTATGGAGTAGTTTTATCATTAAAGGCGATAAATACCAAGTATTTGCTTGTGGTGATTCAGGTTTTGGTAGTCATTTTGATGAAATACGCGAAAAGTTTGGCCAATTTGATTTAGCTTTTATGGAAGCTGGTCAATATAATGAAAGATGGTCGAACATTCATATGTTTCCAGAAGAGACGTATGAAGCGGCGTCAATTATAAAAACGAAATATTTGGTACCAATACATTGGGGCGCTTTTGTATTATCTAATCATGCATGGGATGATTCAGTGGAAAGGCTATCATTAATTGCTGAAGAAAAAAAATATGAACCATTATTGATAACGCCAAAGTTAGGTGAAACAGTTAATTATGATAAAATTGAAGATTGCCAAGAACGTTGGTGGAAAGAAATAAAGTAATTTTTCGAAAAAGATTACTAATTGGTGTTGTCAAATAACATTTAATTTGGTATAATCTAGTTGATTTTAACCGAAGGGAGGGGAAAAAATGACGCATGTAACTGTTAAGAATGGTAATCTTGATGGCGCTTTGAGAAAATTTAAGCAAAAAGTAGCAAGAGATGGCATCCCTTCAGAAATCAAGAAAAGAGAAGCATATGATAAGCCAGGTATCAAAAGACGTGAAGCCAAAAAAGCTGGTATCAAGAATTCTCGTAAACGTGAAAAAAACAATAGAGACTAGTTGATTTTAGTCTCTTTTATTTTTATAATAAAAAAGTGGAGGTAATTATGTACGATAAAATAAAAGCTGATATTGTTACAGCTATGAAAGAAAAGAATACATTAGTATTACAAACATTAAGAGGAGTAAAAGGAGAAATAGATTTAGCTCACATTGATAAAAAAGTAGAAATCAATGATGCTTTAGTTACAGATGTCTTATCACATCAAGTTAAAACAAGAAAAGAATCTATTCAGGAATTCATTAAAGGAAATCGTCAAGATTTAGTAGATAAAACAACTGAAGAAATAAATCTGTTACAAAGTTATTTACCTAAACAACTTACTGAAGAAGAAGTGATGAAAATAATTGATGACGCATTTGCTAAAATAAACCCAACTTCTGCTAAAGAAATGGGATTAATTATGAAAGAAGTAACACCATTATTAAAAGGTAAAGCTGATATGTCTAAAGTATCACAAATTATTAAAGAAAAGTTAAACTAATGAATGATTTATATCAATATGAACAAGAGTTAATTGATCAAGGAATAAAGTTGATTGGTGGAATAGATGAAGTAGGGCGAGGACCTCTTATAGGACCAGTAGTTGCTGCTTGTGTTATATTGCCACTCAATTATAAATTAGAAGGATTAACAGATTCCAAAAAATTAACAGAGAAGAAAAGAGAAAAGTTTTATGATATCTTAATAAAAGATGCCATAGATTACGGCATCGGTATTATTGATGAAAAAATAATTGATGAAGTAAATATTTATGAAGCAACTAAGTTAGCAATGAAAGAAGCATATAATAAATTAACTATTAAACCAGAATACGTCTTAATAGATGCTATGCCTCTTGAATTGCCATGTCCAACAAACTCTATTATTAAAGGTGATGCTAAAAGTTTAACTATTGCTGCAGCATCAGTAATCGCTAAAGTAACAAGAGATCATATGATGGATGAGTTAGATAAAGAATATCCATATTATAACCTAAAGAAAAATAAAGGATATCCTACCAAAGAACATCGAGAGGCCATCATGAAATATGGTATTACTGAGTATCATCGCAAAACTTTTGGACCAGTAAGCAATTATTTAACTAATAAAAATAATACTAGTAAAGAATGAAATAATATGTTATTATCATAATAGGTGATGATATATGTACATACCAAAAGTTGCATATTTGGGTTGTATGATTCCCATATTATTAATAAGTATTATTTGTTTAATATATTATATTATTCATCGTAAAAATAGAGGCTATTATTATTATCACTTCAATCAAAATATTTTTCTTTTGATTGCAAGTTTATTAATAACAGCCATATTATTACCGTTTTTACTAGGATACTCGCTAGCATGTATCTATTATATGATTTCAGCAGGATTAATTAAAACATATTTAGTGTTTGTTATTTTTATTGGTATCTTACCAGTTGTACCATTTATTATGCTCATCTGGCTTATTATAAAAATATACAATTCATTTAAAATGAAACGTGAATTAGATGAAAATTATGATAAATTAAAAGTTGTAGAAGAATAATCTACAGCTTTTTATATTGACAATAAATTGGTAGCAATTGTTAAGTAAAGGAGAAGTCCTACAGCATCAACAATTGTTGTAATAAATGGACTAGCCATAACAGTTGGGTCAAATCCCAACTTTTTTGTAAGTATTGGTAATGTACAACCAATTAACTTAGCAACAATAACAATAGCAAATATTGTTAAACAAATAACTAAAGCAACATTCAATGTAACAGCACTATTATGTAATAGATAATGATCTATTAATAGAAGTTTAGCAAAATTTGCTAATGCTAATGTTCCACCAACTAAAAATGAAACACGTAATTCTTTACCAATAACACGAAAAATATCTTTATAGTTAATTTGATTTAATGATAAGCTACGGATGATAGTTACAGATGACTGACTACCAGCATTACCACCAGTATCCATTAACATCGGAATATAAGCAGTTAAAACAGGAAGAACAGCAAGCGCTGTTTCAAAACTGCTAATTATTTGACCAGTGAACGTTGCGGAAATCATCAATAATAACAACCAAGGAATTCTAGCTTTCCAAGTATCAAAAACAGATATTTCAAGATAAGGCTTATCACTAGGTGAAATAGCAGCCATTTTTTCGATATCCTCGGTTGCTTCTTCTTCCATAATATCGAAGATATCATCGATAGTAATAATACCAACTAAACGATCTTCAGAATCAACTACAGGCATTACTGTAACATCATACTTTTTAAATAATTTTCCAACTTCTTCTTGGTCAGTTGTTGTTCTAACACAAATTGGATCACGTTTTACAATATCATCTATTAATTCATCAGGTGATGCAAAAACGATATCTTTTAAATTAATTGAACCAATTAATTTTCTTTTATCATCAACAACATAACAAACGTTAACAGTTTCATATTCATCTATTTCACGACGTAAATAATTAATTGCTTGTTTAACTGTTAAATTACTTTTTAATTCAGCATATTCAACAGTCATTACAGAACCAGCAGAATCTTCAGGATATTTTAATAATTTATTAATATCGCTTCTAGTTTCATTATCACATTGTTTTAATAATTTTGTAACGATACTAGCTGGCATTTCTTCTAGAATATCAACAGCATCATCGGTATATAGCTCATTTAAGATGTTAACAGCTTCTTTATCTTTTAAAAATGATAAAAGCTCTGTTGCAACTGATAATGGTAGGTAAGAGAAAACATCAGCTGCTTTATCTTTACCCATTATTCTTATTAATTTAGCAATATCAGTTATTTCTAAATCTTTAATATTTTCAGCAATATCAGAAATTTCTGTTTCATCTATTAACTTTTTAAGTTCTTTATAATTTTGATCTTTTATTAAACCCACTAATTTTTCTTTCATAATAACCTCCAGGAATATATTCTATATCTAATACTTTAATCGACGGGTACGAATCCATATAAAATCACTCCTTTCAGTTCCGACAATATTATAACATTTTTTATTTATATGTAAAATATTTATATCACGATTAATTTAAATTTTTTTCACATATATTTCATAAAGCTTTTATATGATTATTTTGTAAATGAAAACATTTACAGAGGGAGAGTTTATGAAAGATAAAGTATTTAAAATAATCTTTATAGTTGTTTCTGTTTATGCTATTTTCTTAACAAGTTTTATTATTGTTGATAAAGGTATCAAAAGAGATTGTGATATGCGGGCAATGATGGAACCAAGAGGGGATTTTAGAAGACCAAGGAAAGCTATAGAACAAAATGATCAAACTGAAGTAGTAGAAGGAAAAGAAGAAACAACAACAGAAGCAAATTAAGATATAAAAAAAATAATGTATTTAAACATTATTTTTTTGTTACTAAGCAGCTCTATTTGGTCCAACGTATTGAGATGAATCAAATGCAAGAATTGCTTCGAATATAAATGATAGAAAAATAAGACCGATTATAAAACCAGTACCTTTTCCAAATGCTTTTCCTAGTTTAACAGATATCATAATTACAAGAACTAATGAATATAGTGATGAAATTAATGATAAGATACCAGCTAATGATGATTCAGATCCAACAAAGCCAGTAATTAAACCAAGACCAAATGGTATAGCTAATACATAAATCCAGAAATTAATACCAATTATTTTACATAAAATGTATGTGTTATAAATTGGAATTAAAGCTTTCCAGCCTGCTTCTCCGGCTTTTGCGAATATTTTCCACATTACAATTATTGCAAATACTGCAATAATTAAACCAATGAACATAGCAGCAATACCGAAACCAGCTAAAACACCTATTAAAGCACCTTCTGAAGTTGCGTCCATATCTTATATTCTCCTTTCAATTATAATTATAACTTATTTTTTTAATCATTACAATTTTTTATTATTCATTTTTTTTATTTTATGATATAGTAATGTTAGAAATGGAGGAGTTATGTACATTAATAGCAAAATATTAGTTAGCAAAACAAAAGATGGTAAAGAATTAAGTATTTTACCTAAAATGGCCAACAGACACGGTATTATTACAGGAGCTTCTGGTTCAGGAAAAACAACTACTGTAAAAGTAATGGCTGAAAGCTTTAGTGATGCAGGTATTCCAGTATTTTTAGCTGATGTAAAAGGTGATTTAGCTGGTACTTGTGAAGTTGGTACAACAAATGAAAAATTAGAAGAAAGAGTAACTAGTCTAGGACTTGAAGGATTTGACTATAAAGGTTTTCCTGTTAGATTTTGGGATATTTATGGCGAACTAGGACATCCAATTAGAACAACGATTGAAGAAGTAGGACCACAAATCTTATCAATGATGTTAGGTTTATCTGAAGCTCAAGAAGGCGTTTTATCAATTGTCTTCCGTGTAGCGAAAGATGAAGGATTAAAGTTATATGATCTTAAAGACTTACGTTTAGTATTACAATATGTTGGTGATAATAGAACATTATTTATTACAAAATATGGTAATATTACAACTCAAAGTGTTGGTGTTATTCAAAGAAGCTTACTTGCATTAGAAGATCAAGGAGCAAATTTCTTCTTTGGTGAACCAAAATTAGATATAAAAGACTTTATGCAAACAGATGTTGATGGAAGAGGAATTATTAACATTCTTGATGCCGTTAAGTTATTCCAAAGTCCTGATTTATATGCATCATTCTTATTATGGTTATTGAATAGTTTATTTACAACATTACCAGAAGTTGGTGATTTAGATAAACCAAGAATTGTGTTCTTCTTTGATGAAGCACATCTATTATTCAATAATATGCCAAGTTATCGTTTAAAACAAATCATTCAAATAGTTAAATTAATTCGTTCAAGGGGAATTGGTTTATATTTCATATCTCAAGCTCCAACAGACGTACCAGACGAAGTAATAGCTCAATTAGGAAATCGTGTTCAACATACTTTAAGAGCTTGTACTCCTGCTGAACAAAAAACAGTTAAAGCTGCTGCTCAATCATTTAGAGTTAATCCAGAATTCGATACAGAACAAGCAATCCTTGAATTAGGAACAGGTGAAGCATTAGTTTCATTCCAAAATGAAAAAGGAGAACCAGAAATTGTTGAACGTGGATTGATTTTACCACCACAAAGTAAAATGGGTGTTGTTGATGGAATGACAAGAAATCGTATAATTAACAATAGTCCACTTTGTGGAAAATATGATGAAGCAGTTGATAATGAATCAGCTTATGAATTATTAACAAAACAAATAGAAGAAAAAGAAGCTGAAATCAAAGCTTTACAAGAAGCAGAAGCTGCTGAAAAACAAAAGATTAAAGACGAAAAAGAAGCTGCTAAAAAAGCTAAAGAAGAAGAAAAAGCTAAAAAAGAAGCTGAAAAAGAAAAGAAAAATTCTGTTCGTTACAAATTAGGTAAAAAAGTTGTTAATTCAGCAGAAAACAAATTAATTCATAAAGGATTAAATACTTTATTAAAGAAACTCTTTAAATAAAAAAATGAACCATCTGGTTCATTTTTCATTTGTAATTCGATCACGATTTGGGAAACGATAATTAATGTTTAATAGAATAGCGCCTATTGTTGTTGGAATGTAGAATGTAATAGAGCGCCATAAAATAAGTAATGCAGGTAAAATATCAATATTAACCATATCACTTAAATATGATGTGAAGGCAAATTCCATACCTCCAGTAGCTCCAGGAATAGGAACAAAACAACCTGTTACAAAGACGAAGCTACCAGCGATAATAGTTTTTAAAATAGATATATCATAACCCAAACTTCTAATTAATGTATAAATAATTAGATAATATAAAGTTAATGATATAAATTCGATACCAATATTTAGAAAGAAAAGATTTTTATTATTTAGTAATAACTTAGAATTATTATAATATTGTTCACAAATAATATTAAACTTTTCAATAACTTTTTCTTTATTTTTAACGAACTTAAGTTTACTAATAATTTTCGTAACTAATTTAGCAAAAGAATTATTAAGTCTTTTTGATAAACTAACAATTAATAAAAATACTAATAATAATGTGTTAGCTGTATATCCAATAATTGTCATTTTTTCAACAAAAGGTGTTACTGTAAAAATATGTAATTCGGATTGCATATATAAAAAGATATATGCCAAGGTAATAACTGCAATTTGATAAACAATATTTTGTTGAACTACTAAGTTAGTACTTTCTGCAAGCGTATTTCCATTTTTATGAAAGTAATAAATTAGTGATGGTTGACCACCACTAGCTAAAGGTGTTATACCATTAAAAAACCTTGCAATACCATTAATATAAAAAACTGTTTTAAGATCATTACGTTTATTACCAAAAAAATATAAAGGTAATGAATCAAAAACAAATTGAACAATGGCAATAATAATTGTTATTATTATCCAAAAAATATCCACATTCATGAAACTATGTATTATTTCTAGATAATGGTCTTTTAATAATACATATAACATGATAATGGTTAATACGAAAATGATAAGTGTGTTAATAACATTTTTTTTACTTTTCATTTATCACCAACCAATTAATAATACCATATTTTTATAATTATTAAAAGTCTATTAGATTTACTTTGCATTTTTCACAACTAACTAATATAATAAACTTAGGAGGCGTAATATGATATATGATATAGAAGTATTAAACAATAAAGATGAATTAATAAAACTAGATAAATATAAAGGTAAAGTATTATTAATTGTTAATACAGCAACAGGATGTGGATTTACGCCACAATATGAAGGAATAGAAGCGTTATATGAAAAGTATCATGATCAAGGACTAGAAGTATTAGATTTCCCATGTAATCAATTTGCGGAACAAGCTAAAGGATCTGATGAAGAAATAAATACTTTTTGTAAGATGCACTATAATACAACTTTTGATCGCTTTAAAAAATGTGATGTTAATGGGCCAAATGAAGTACCATTGTTTACTTTCTTAAAAGAAAAACGAGGATTAGGTGAAATAAAAGGATTAAAAGACAAAATGACGATGAAATCCATTATGAAAATAAGTAAAACTTATCAAAAAGAAAATGATATCGTATGGAATTTCACAAAATTCTTAGTAGATCGCGAAGGTAATGTTGTTAAAAGATTTGAGCCAGTTACAAAAATAGATGTTATAGAAGAGGAGTTAAAGAAGATAATATGAGTAAAGTATTAAATAGTAAAGAATTTGATGAATTAGTTTTGAAAGGTCAAGGAAAAATCTTAGTAGACTTTTATGCTGATTGGTGTGGACCGTGTAGAATGTTAGGTCCAGTAATGGATGAAATTGGTAAAGAAAATACAGTTTATAAAATAAATGTTGATGATGAAGGAGAAATCGCTCAAAAATATGGTATTATGAGTATTCCATGTGTTATTTGCTTTGAAAATGGTGAAGCTATAAAAAAAACAGTTGGATTACAAAGCAAAGATGAAATCCTTGAATTACTAAAATAGTTGATTTTTATCAAAATAATGTTAAAATATAAGTATATTGTTGATTGAAGGAGTATATTAATTAATGGTTTAGAGAGTAGTTGTTTGGTGAAAAACTACCGTTTAATTAATAGAAGACATCAATTATAAAAACAATCGGGTCATTTCGTTATCAATAATAAGTTGAATTAAAGTTCATAAAATAAGGTGGCACCACGGTAAGACGTCCTTATATTATGAACTTTTTATTTTTATAGGAGGATTTATGAAAGAAAATTATTATCGTGATTACTATTGTGGAGAAGTTAATAAAGATTTAGTAGATAAAGAAGTAAAATTAGCAGGTTGGGTTAATTCTATTCGTAATCTAGGAAGTTTATTATTTATAACTTTAAGAGATGAAACAGGTATTATTCAATTAATTAGTGAAGAAGTTGATAAATATATTAATATTACTAAAGAAAGTACAGTAATGGTTAAAGGAAAAGTAAGACTACGTACACCAGATATGATTAATAAAAATATGAAAACAGGTGAAGTAGAAGTATTACTAAGTTCTTTAGAAGTACTAGGTCCATCAATTAACGTTTTACCATTTGAAATTAATAAGTCAAAAGAAAGTACGGAAGATACAAGACTAAAATACCGTTATTTAGATTTACGTAATGAATTAGTTCATAATAACATATTATTCCGTAGTAAGGTAATAGATTTTATTAGAGAAACAATGAAGAGTATGGACTTTACTGAAATTCAAACGCCAATTGTTACAGCAACAAGTCCAGAAGGTGCGAGAGACTTTATTATCCCTTCTAGAAAATTTAAAGGAAAATTCTATGCATTACCACAAGCTCCGCAAATATTTAAACAATTACTAATGGTATCAGGATTTAATAAATATTTTCAAATTGCACCATGCTTTCGTGATGAAGATCCGAGAAGTGATCGATTATATGGTGAATTCTACCAATTAGACTTTGAAATGAGTTTCGCTACAGATGAAGATGTTTATAAAACTGGTGAAAAAGTATTCTATGATATCTTTACTAAATTTGGTAATAAGGAAGTTTCAAAACCACCATTTAGAAGAATTCCTTATCGTGAAGCAATGTTAAAGTATGGTAGTGATAAACCAGATTTAAGAAATCCACTTGAAATAGTTGAATTAACAGAAATTTTAAGTAAAGCAGATTTTGCTCCATTTAAAGATACAATAATTCGTGGTATCAAAGTTACTACAGATAAACCAAATTCTTGGTATAAACAACAAGAAGAATATGTTAAATCAATTGGTGGTGTATTAGGTTATATTAAAGTAACTGAAGAAGGATTTAAATCAAGTTTAGATAAATTCTTAAATGATGAAATACGTAACGAATTAACAAAACTATTAAATTTACAAGCTGGTGATACACTATTCATTATTGCTGATAAAGAAAAATGCGCTAAATTATGTGGATTATTAAGAACTAATTTAGGAAATGAATTAGATTTAATTGATAAAAATAAATTTGAATTCTGTATTGTTAATGATTTCCCATTCTTTGAAAAAGATGAAGAAACAGGTTCAATTGCATTCTCACACAACCCATTTAGTATGCCTCAAGGAGGTATGGAAGCTTTATTAACAAAAGACCCATATGATATTCTTGCTTACCAATACGATTTTGTATGTAATGGTTATGAAATGGCATCAGGTGGTGTTAGAAACCATGACCGAGAAATCTTGAAAAAAGTCTTTTCAATGGTTGGCTATGATGAAGAAGTGGTTATTAAAAGATTCCCAAGTTTATATGAAGCATTCAAGTATGGTGCTCCACCACATGCAGGTATGGCTCCTGGTATTGATCGTATGCTTATGCTTTTATTAGATGAAGAAAATATTCGTGAAGTAGTTCCATTCCCTCTAGGAGCTAATGGAGCAGATCTTATGATGGGATGTCCATCAGAAGTATTTGAAAATCAATTACGTGATGTACATATTAAAGTAAGAGATTAATTGACAATTAACAAATAATAGCATATATTAAGACAAACATGAGGTAATATGAAGAAAATAAAAGTATTTAAAAAAATTATTTTATTATTTATGATTATTATTATGACATCAACTATTACTCATGACAGTAAAAGAAATATTAATTATGTTATTGTTGATAGTTTAGATTGTGATTATTATGCAACCTATTCCTTAGGTAAAGTATACATTGGTAATAAAGCATATATTGAAAGTGTTAGTGATAAATCAACAATTAATGATATTTTGATTATTGATTCACGCAATTCACAAGATCCTGATATGCAGGTAGTATCATCATTTGAAGTAAATGATCCTATTATCCAAAGTGAAATAATTTCAATAATGCTTAATTATGAACGAAATAATCCAAGTCGTTGGGAAAGAACTAGTCGTTCAATGAAAGTAGAATGGTTTGTCCATAATTTTCTACACACTGTTAATTACAAAATATCACATACATCAGACGTGGATTTTAATAATCGTGATGAAAAACGATATGATATTGAACATCAAATAAAATCACGTATAAAAAAATTAATTAATAAAATTAATGATTAACAACAAAAATATGCCAAAAGACATATTTTTTGTTTTATAATATAATTGGTGATGGTACTATGAGAAAATTTGTTTATATTGTTTCCGATGGAATGTTAGACATTTATAAAAAAATTATTTATGAAAATCATTCCAATTATTGTATAATAAAATATCGAGAAAGAAATTTCCTAAGTGGTGACATTGTTAAAGAAACTAAAAAGTTTTCTAATGAAGAAAATCATAAGATATTAGATAAGATAGAAAGTATTCCCTATAAAAGAAAATATTCTACTAATAGATCTATCGAAACTGATATTCCTAAAACAAGTTATAAATTTTATGATGATAGAGTTTATATTTTAAATAGTGATATGAATCTATCTAGTGTTTATGATGCAATAACTGACTTAATCGATTATTTACAAAAACTATATAAAGAGGAAAAATAATGGAAAAATATCAAGAAATAGAAAATAGTATTATCAAAAAGTATCGTAAAGACATATGGTCTAAATTTGTAAGAGCTGTTGTTGATTACGAATTAATTAAAGATAATGATAAAGTAATGGTATGTATTAGTGGTGGTAAAGATAGTTTTCTACTTGCTAAATGTATTCAAGAATCTATTAAACATGGCAAAGTAAAATTCAGTGCTAGATATGTTTGTATGAATCCTGGATATAATGAAGAAAACAAAAAAATGATCTTAGAAAACGCTAAGAAATTAAATATTGATTTAGAAATGTTTGAAACTAATATTTTTGATACTGTTGCATCATTAACTGAAGGAAATCCATGTTACTTGTGTGCTCGAATGCGAAGAGGTAATTTATATAGTAAAGCTAAAGAATTAGGTTGTAATAAAATTGCTTTAGGACATCATTTTGATGATGT
>JAEEGL013473063.1_pt1 | contig 18840 bp, 15 predicted proteins | sample 9134231 | NCBI WGS metagenome assembly JAEEGL01 (sample SAMN16246548, study PRJNA631951) | gut metagenome | biome: gut microbiome; feature: rumen; material: fiber-attached | host: Bos | place: Iran: Karaj | collected 2018-10 | reverse complement strand
GGTGTTGTATAGCCAAATCGTGGACGACAGGCACGCTCATGGCGATGTCGCCCAAGGCAGAGAAACGTATGATGAGGAGCTTTTTCATTTTTGCCCGTAAAGCACTGGATTCAATGCGGGGTCGTTGTACATCTTCATCTGCTTATAGACCTTCATCACCTTCTCACCTTTTTTGTAGCACTCCATCAGTTGGTCAATGGCGGTACAAAGGTCGGTGTTCTGTTCCCTCAAAACATCCAGCTTGGCTTGGCATCTAGCCTTGTGTTCTTCGCTGACATGGGTGCGTTCCACTTCCGCTTTCATGTGGTAAATCTTCAGTTGCAGGATGGACAGCCGGTCGATAGCCCAAGCAGGGCTCTCTGTGTTGAGCGTGGCATTAGGCAATGGCTCAACACGCTGGAACAATAGTACATAGTAGCCGTCAATCATTTCTACGAGGTCGGTGCGGTCCTGGTTCGACTTATCAATGCGGCGCTTCAAAGCCAAAGCTTCCACAGGGTCGATGTTAGGGTCACGGATGAGGTCTTCCAAATGCCACTGCACCGTGTCGATCCACACCTTATTATAAAGGTACCATTCGATGGTCTTTTTATCATAGGGATTGTTGCAAGGATGGTCCACATCGTCAAACTTATGGTAGTCTTCGATGGCCTGGTTGAAAATGGGGAGGATGGGTGCGGTGGATAGAATGGTCATAGCGGATGATTTTGATAAAGGAAAAACGCTCCGCTGGCGCGTTTTATTGCCAACGGAGCGTTTTAGAGGTTGAATTAGTGCAGCTTGGCTAACGCGGTCTTGATCCTTCTAGCGGCCTCAACTAATTTATCCAACGAGGTGGCGTAGGAGAGGCGGATGCAGTCGTCATTGCCGAACGATTTGCCGGCAACGCAGGCCACGTGGGCGTTGTAGAGCAACCACATGCAGAGGTCGTCGCTGCCCTTGATGACGGTCTCGCCATCAGTCTTACCGAAGTATGACTTCATCTCTGGGAACACGTAGAAGGCACCGGCAGGGGTATTGCACTTCACGCAAGGGATCTCGTTCAAAAGCCTCACGAGAGTGTCGCGACGCTCGCGGAAGTTCTTCAGCATGTTCTGGATCTCAGGCGAGTTCTCAGGACACAGCTCAAGGGCCTTCACGGTGGCGGCTTGTGCGATAGTGCAGATACCGGAGGTGATTTGGCCTTGGATCTTGTTGGTGGCCTTCACAATGGCTTGCGGGGCGGCAATGTAGCCGATGCGCCAACCCGTCATAGCATAGCCTTTGGCCACACCGTTGACAATGACGAGACGGTCTTTCAGGAAGTCGAACTGGCCCATGCTCTCATGCTTGTGTTCATATTGGATGAACTCGTAGATTTCATCGGAAATGATGATGATGTTGGGATATCTTCTCAGCACCTCGGCGATGGCGGTCAGTTCAGCCTTGGTGAAGACGGAGCCGCTGGGGTTGCAAGGTGTGTTAATGAGCAAAGCCTTGGTCTTGGGTGTGATGGCCTTTTCAAGTTGCTCGGCAGTAATCTTGAAGTCATGGGCCATGTCACTCTTGACGATGACGGGAACACCACCGCTCAGCTTCACCATTTCGGGGTACGATACCCAGAACGGAGCAGGGATGATGACTTCGTCTCCGTCGTTGATGATGGCCAAAAGCACGTTGTTGATGGCTTGCTTGGCACCGTTCGAGACGAGGATGTCTGTGTCCTTGTAGTCGAGGCCGTTGTCGCGTTTCAGCTTGTTGGCGATAGCCTTGCGCAGTGCGGGCGTACCAGGCACGGGTGGATAGTGCGTGTCGTTGTTGTTGATGGCGTCGATGCCGGCTTGCTTAGCCGATTCGGGCGTGTTGAAGTCGGGTTCGCCGATGCTCAAGCTGATGACGTCGATGCCTTGGGCTTTCAGTTCACGGCTCTTGTTGGTCATGGCCAGAGTGGCTGACTCAGCCATGTTCAAAACTCTGTTCGAAAGAATGATTTCGCTCATGATATTATGGTTGATTGTTTGTTGTTTAATTGGAGGGCAAAAGTAGGCCTTTTTTGCTTCCAAGGCAACGGTTTTTGTTTTTTTTTGTTGTTTGTTGGCTTCGTGTATTGTTTTTTTCTATTTTTGTCGCCAAATAGAAATGAATTTGGTGCAATATTTGCAGATACCAAAGGGTTAAAAATTGAAGTTATGTGTAAAGCAATGAAACATTTGATGACGGCGCTCCTGATTTTTGTTGTAGCGCCATTTGTAAAGGCTCAAGTGCATGTTGGCGATATTCTTTGCGAAGATGGTGCCATCGTTAGCCCTGCCGGTTTCGTGTTTTCGGAACATAACGCCATAGGCGTAGTGTTCTACGTTGATGCCTCAAGACAGCATGGCTGGGCAGTGGGCTTGCAAGACCTGGGCGAGTACGCTTGGGGACCCAACAGCAAAGATACGCCTTTGCGTAACTGCTCGAACAGACAACAGGCTTTGAACGACCTTGATGGCTATTCCAACACCAAAACCATTATTGAGGGAGGATACGACATTGAGTTTCCGGCTTTTGACTCCCTTGACTTCAAAAACGGTTGGTATTTGCCTGCCATAGGTCAGCTGAGACGCCTTTATTCCAAACTGGACAAGGTGGATGAAAGCCTTTCTGCGGTTGGAGGCACGCCTTTTTCAGACAATGGAGAATGGGAGTATTGGTCGTCGACTGAAAGCTATATCTGCGATGCTTGGTTCTTGGATTCATTTGGCAAGTTGAATAACAAAGACTACAGTTATAATGGCAATAAGGACGATAGAAGATTCGTTCGTGCGGTGAGAAACTTCTGAGTCTAAGTCATCTGTCAAAATGCCTCTGCACACAACCTCGTGCAGAGGCATTTGTTTTTGAAAGAAAAGCCGTATTTTTGCAGCCAAATTGAAGATTACGACATGGTTAAAACTCAGAATAAATGAACAACTGGATTATCATTGCACTCATGTCTGCCGGCCTTTTGCTAATGGTCGCTGCACTGATTATTTTGCTTCGTCTGTCAAAGATGAAGGACGCTGAACTGCGCAATAGCGGCAAAATGGAGTTAAAGGTTCAAGCGCTTAAAATTATTATGCCGCTCAAGGTTCAGGCGTACGAGCGTTTTCTGCTCTATCTGGAACGGGTGCAATTGCCTCAATTAGTAAAACGCATCTATACGCCTGGCATGGAGAAAGGCACCCTGCATCTCCTACTATTGCAAAATGTTCGTGAGGAGTTTGAGCATAACCTCGCCCAGCAACTCTATGTCTCCAACTCTACATGGAATGCTGTGGTGAACGCCAAGGAAGAACTTGTCAATCAAATCAATACGACTTTTGAACAACTGAAAGACGAAGAAGATGTTTCCATTTTGGCGCAAAGCCTCGTGGCTTTGCCCAATCCTATGGTGGAGCAAGCTGTTACCGTCTTGAAACGCGATTTTGAACGCTTGCTGTAATAAAATGCAGTTTTTGCCGTTCACTTATAAACACTGGAATACATGAAGTTTACCGCTACCCAAATCGCCGAAATCCTTGAAGGTAAGGTGGAAGGCAACCCCAATGCAGAGGTCTGGAATGTGGCCAAAATCGAAGAAGGCGCACCAGGCATGATTAGCTTTCTGGCGAATCCGAAATACACGCACTATATCTACGAAACCCGGTCAAGCATCGTCATCGTGAATGATGACTTCGTGGCGACGGCGCCCATCCAGGCCACCTTGATCCGTGTGCCCGATGCTTACGCTTGTTTTGCCAAATTACTGGTTTTCTACGACCAGATGATGCAGAACAAGCAAGGGGTCTCTTCGTTGGCTTTTGTTTCCTCAACGGCGCAGTGTGGTGAGAATTTGTATCTCGGCGAGTTCACCTTTGTGGGTGAGAATGCCAAGATCGGCAACAACGTGAAGCTTTATCCCCAAGTGTATGTTGGGGATGGTTGTGTGGTGGGTGACAACACGGTGCTCTATCCTGGCGTGAAGCTCTACCGCAATACAGTGGTGGGGAACAACTGTATCCTTCATGCCGGTGTGGTCATCGGTGCCGATGGCTTCGGCTTCGCTCCACAATCAGACGGACATTACGAGAAGATTCCGCAAGTGGGGAATGTGGTTATTGAGGACAATGTGGAAATCGGGGCTAACACCACCATCGACCGTGCCACCATGGGCTCTACACGTATCCACAAAGGGGTGAAACTTGACAATCTCATCATGCTGGCTCACAACACCGAAGTGGGGGAGAATACTGCCATGGCTGCCCAGACGGGCGTGAGCGGTTCAACACATATCGGCAAGAATTGTGTCATCGCAGGTCAGTGCGGTTTTGTGGGACATATCAAAGTGGCCGACGGTACCCAAATCGGCGCGCAATCGGGTATTTTGGGCAATATTCGTAAGGCTGAGGCACTGATGGGTAGTCCGACCCAGCCCCTGCGTGAGTATCTCAAGTCAATGGCTTACATTCGCCGCCTTGATGAGATGTCGAAGACCATTGACGATCTGAAAAAACAAGTCGAAACGCTGAAAGGCAAGGAATGACTTCCTGCGATTAAATCCAGCCTTTGATGCGGTAGTAGGCTAGGGCGAGGTATTCCCTGACACAGGTGATTTCCAACTTCAAGTAATTGAAAAAAGTATAGCGCATTTTGATGCTTTCCACTGAGGGGATGACTTTGTTTCCCCCCAATTTCTGCTTTTTCAATGAAAGGTCAAAATCAACAGTGGCAGGGTATGCCGCTTTGCCGATGACGTTTTGGAATCCAACCTTATTGAGGCATTTCACCGTGCGCCTGAGATGCTCGGGCGAGGTGACGATAAGGAATTGTTCTTCGGCCAACTCGGGATAGGTGGCCATGAGCTCCAGTGCTTGTGAGCGTGTGTTAGTGCCTTCGGTCATGTAGCGGATACTATCAATGCCACCTTGGCGCAGAAGTCGCGTCATCTCTGTTTGACAGAGCGAGTCTTCGGGATGCACCAAAAGGACAGGAACATCAAAATGTCGGGCTAAGGCAGCTGTGTGGTAGAGTCGCATCAGGTTATCCTCGGAGGGCATTCCTGCACCACCAAACATCACCACTTGACAAGGTCGGAAGATTACGACATCGTCGTTGGGGGTTTGTCCAAGACGATAGTGCATGTAAAACGGTGCAGAGGTGAAAGCCAATACAATCATCGCAGCAAATACGATGCCGAAGGTTAAAAATACGATTTTTGTTATTCTTCTTAAGTATCTCATTATGTGTGGATTCTGATAAATCATTTTCTTAAAAATGTTCAAAGATACGGTTTTTTTTTGCACTTGTAGAATAATTTCCTATTTTTGCGCGTTTTTTGTGGAAAGTATCCACGAATATATTTTTTTATGGAGAAACAATGTACGCTCAAAAATAGAGTCAGTGTCAGAGGAGCAGGCCTCCACACGCGTCAGTGCGGCACCCTCACCTTTAACCCGGCTCCCATAAATTCTGGAATTCGTTTTCGTAGAATTGACTTAGAGAACCAACCTATCATTGAAGCCGATGTTGACAATGTCATCGATACTGCCCGTGGTACCACCCTCGGCAAAGGTGGCGTGAAGATTTATACTGTCGAGCATGTCTTGGCTTCCTTGCGTGGTATGGGCATCGATAACGTATTGATTGACATTGATGTGGAAGAGACGCCCATCATGGATGGTAGTGGTAAGTTTTTTGTCGAAGCCATCCATAAGGCAGGTATCGTTGAACAGAATGCACCTCGCAACTATCTCGTTATTGAAGAACCTATTTCCTATAAGAACGAAGTCTTGGGTATTGAATTGAAGATGGAGCCTGCCGATTCTTTCCAGATTGACGTAAAGGTGAAATATAATACCCGAGTCCTCGATGAACAACATGCTTCATTGCATGACTTGAAGGATTTCGAAAACGAGATTGCCCCTTGCCGTACATTTGTTTTCCTGCATGAGTTGGAGACCCTTATCAGCCGTAACCTCATCAAGGGCGGCGATCTGACCAATGCCATCGTGTTCGTCAACCGTAATGTCTCTTCCGAGGAACTGGACCACATCGCCGCTTTCTTCAAGAAGCCGAAAGTCACGGTGAAGGAATGCGGTATCTTGAACAATGTGGAACTTTATTTCGATAACGAACCTGCCCGTCACAAGTTGCTGGATGTCATCGGCGACCTTACGCTCGTCGGCCGTCCTATTAAGGGCAAGGTGACTGCCGTGAAGCCTGGACATTTCTCCAATACGGCTTTTGCAAGAAAAATCAAGCACACCTTATTATATTAAACATGAACCAGCCCTTAGCCTATATCCATCCCAATGCCCGTATCGCTGATGACGTGAAGATTGAGGCTTTTGCATGGATAGGCGAAGACGTAGAGATTGGCTCAGGCACTTGGATCGGTCCCAATGTGACCATTATGGATGGTGCCCGTATCGGAAAGAATTGTAAGATTTTCCCTGGCGCAGTCATCTCGGCCATTCCGCAAGACCTGAAATACAAAGGCGAGACCACGTATTGCTATATTGGCGATGGCACCACGGTGCGCGAGTCGGCTACGGTCAACAAAGGCACGGCTGCTTCGGGCAAGACGGTGGTGGGCAAGGATTGCCTTCTGATGGCATTCACCCACGTTGCTCACGACTGCTACCTCGGCGACCATGTAATAATGGCGAATGCGGCCACACTTGCGGGACACATCACCGTTGATGACTGGGCTATTTTTGGCGGTTTGGCGGCGGTAAGCCAGTTTTGCCGCATCGGGGCGCACGTGATGATTTGCGGTGGCGCTATGGTGAACAAAGACATCCCCCCGTTCGTGAAGACGGGTACTGGACATCCTGTTTGTTACGCTGGCGTCAATTCCATTGGACTGATGCGTCGCGGCTTCTCGCGTGAGCGCATCAACGCCATTCAGGATGTCTATCGCGTGGTTTACAGCGTGGGCATGAATGTCACCCAGTCGGTGCAATACATCCGCGAGAATCTTCCCGTCTCGGAAGACCGCGATTTCATACTCGATTTCATTGAGAGTTCCAAGATTGGCATCATGAAGAATGCCGTCGGGAACGAAGATTAAGCTTTTTCTATTATCTTTTTGTATTCCTCAAAAATCTGCTGTCCAATGTTTTGAGCGGCAAATGTTTTTATGGCATAGTCGCGAATAGCCTCGCGGTCGTATTCCTGGCAATGGTCAAGCAAGGTGTTCATGCCATTCAGTAAGGCGTCTTCGTCACCCGAAGGGATAAGGATGCCACGCTCGGGTGAGAGGATCTCGGCAATACCGCCCACGGCTGTGCTCAACACGGGAACGCCACTAGCAAAAGCTTCCACGATGACACAGGGCAGGTTCTCGAAGTTGGAGAACAGCACGAAGAAATTGGCATTCTGATAGGCTTGCGCGACTTCTGCGGAGGTCTTCTTGCCGTGGAAAAAGACGCAATCATCCAAATGATGCTCTTTTACAAAAGCCTTAAATTCTGGTGCATCGTAATCATGGATGACGTGCAGCTCGAAGTCGTTACGTTGTAGTCTTAATCTTTCAATAGTGCGTAAGATGCCGCTGAAGTTTTTGGCCTCGTCACGCAAAGTGGAGATGTGGAGCATTTGCTTCTTCCTGCCGTGCATGTCATTCCCACGCAGGCTCGTGCGCAGGCTGGAATCTATGAACGGCTCTCTCGGCTTAAACATGTCCGTATTCACCAAATTGTAAATCACCTTAAAACGATTCTTCACTCCATATCCCTCCATGCAGCGCTGCAAATCTAGACTGACAGGCATAATGACCGAAGCATTATTGGCAATTTTAATGATTTTCTTTTTCAACCTTCCGACCAACACATCCTTGTTCTGCGGTTGATAAATCGTCCAATGCTCAGTAAGGACATATTTGTAGCCTAAAAGTTTTTTCCACAGCAAGGCCACCTGCCCGAGTGGGTAAGTGACATGCAAATGAATCAAATCAGGCTTGAAGAAACGTTTTTTGATGTATTCCAAGCCATATTGGTACATCTGCAGCATCTTCAGCTTGCGGATCGCATTGATCTTCGGAGGACGGATGTAAATCTGCACATGGGTATGATGCGCTCCTTCGATCTCCTTGACCTCAAAGGATTCCGTCATATCCTTGCCATTGCAGACGGAGAGGATGACGGAATGGCACTCCTTGGGCAATGCATCGATCATGCGGACACAGAAATTGCCTAGGGTGGGGTCGTCGGGGGTAGGGAACCAACTCAATAAGTGCAGGATGTTCATCAGTTGTTCAGTTGTTCAGTTGTATAGTTGTCAGTTGTTCAGTTGTCGCTTTGCGTCATTGCGAGGAGGAACGACGAAGCAATCTAGTCATACTATTCTATGGGTCTTGATGTTGATTTCAAAGTATTTGTGAGGTGTTTCATAGGGTACGAGCTTATGGGTGGGGAAGTCTTCGGGCAGATAAACGGCGCAAAGGGTGTTGGAAATGTGATAGATATGTTTGCGCTTCTCGGCGGGTGCACCATCTAAGATGGCTCCCAGCACATCCCAGCGGATGGTCTCGGGGTCGAGGCCGTAGTCGTGCCAGACGATAATGCTACGTTCGCCTTTCAATAGCTTAAAGGCGGTCTCAGTATCTTTCTTCACACTCTCATAATGGTGGTCGCCATCGACAAAGACCATGTCGTATTTCCCGAAATGCGGCCCAAAGTCGGAGGTCTGTGAGTCACCATAGAGTTGCTCCACATTGCCTAAATCCTTGCTGAAGAAGCTATGCAAATCAGCATAGAGCTGGTTGTTGGTTAGCTTGATGATGTCTTCCTTGGGCAAGTTGAAGGTGACGCAATGCTTGGCCACCTCAGCCAAGTTGGCCACACTCTCACCGCGCCAAGTGCCGATTTCAAAGTAGTCCTTAACCTCATAGCGCTTGGCTAATGCTCTCAGTAGGGCAATGTCAATAGGCATAGTGGCACCCGAGAGGTAGGCGTAGGGTTTGGCGATTTCTTCGAAATCGGGGAACAATGTGTTGATTTCGATGACGGGCAGACCATCGGCGAGGCCGTATTTGCGGATGACCTCTTCCTTGTTGCTGTCTTCGTCTTGGAGGACGAGATTAAGCAGATAGGGATGCTTAATGATGCGCCCGAGGGCTTTGGTGAGTTTATGAAGTTTATTCATTTTCAGTAGGTTGTTTCAAGAATTGTTGTTTCAGTTCGGCGATGTAGTTCTGTATCTCGCTCCTGGTTAATATGAAATCGCGGCCTTTGAAATGCGACTCCTTGATGAAGAACACGAACAGGAAAATGGCATTGACTGTATACGACACCGCTGAGGTGATAGCAGCGCCAGTGACGTCTAATTTGGGTATCAGCGTGAATCCGCAAACGAAAGTGGCGACCAATCCGCAGAGTGCCGCGAAGGTGTTCATCTGATAACGCCCGGTGCCCGAATAATAGTGTCCAAAGATAAGGAAAACGCAGTAGAGCAGGATGCCAGGCGCGAGGATGCGGATGAGACTGGCCATTTCGCCGAACTCGGGGCCAAACACGAAGGTATAAATCGTTGAAGGCAGTAGACAAAGCACCATAATGGCAACAGCTGAGACCAGTAGGCAGATTTTGCTCAAGTCTAAAGTGAGCTTTTGCGCGTAGGTGCGGTCATCAGCGTTAGCGATGCGGGCATACTGCACCAAGGCGATGCTGTTGCTGATAATCCAGATGGCTTCAGCAAGCGAGAGTGCGTTGGAAAACACACCCACGCGTCCCACGTTGATGAACCTGTCCAAAAGATAATAACTCAATCGCAGATTGAAGAACTGCACGAAATGGCCGGTTTGGTTGAGGAAACCGTATTTGAAGAGGTCTTTTAAGACAGGCCCGTAGTCCTTATCCTTGTCGTTGCGCAGGTTGGCATATTCCTTTCGAAGCATCCATACGCCCAGCAGGAATGTGCCTCCATAGGCGGCATAGAGTCCGATGGCATAGCCGTAGATGTCAGTTCTCTTCAGCAAAATGTAATAGATGACTAGTGTCAAACTCAACAATACAGGCTGGAGCAACGTGTTGTAGTTGGCCTTCTTGATTTCCTCCTTGCCGACCAGGAAACGGAAGTTGATGTTGCTGAGTGAGGAGATGAACGACAAGATGGCCACATGTGCGACCAAATCGGGAGCCAACTTCGGATAGAACAGCCAGATAGCGAAGCCCATCACCACGGCGATGAGGGCAGCCCAAATCGTGGATGCCACTAGAATCTTCTTGAACGAATGACGTGGGGCGAGGTAGATGATGCTCGCTCCGCAGACAATGTCGGAGAAGATGAGGATGAAAGAGATGGTGGTCAAGAGCAGGGCCTGCGTACCTTTGCCCGTGTCGCCCAGGGTCTGGGAGATGATAATGGCGATGACGAAGTTGAGCGCAGCGGCCAACATCTTCGTTCCAAAGGTATTTAGGATTTTCTTGAACACGGGTTTTTACCTATTACTGACTGCAAAAATAGTAACAATCAATTATTTTTCCAAATCCTCCCGCTGCAGCTGTCACTCTCAGCCCCAGTCACCGAAGCCAATACATTAATCTTTCCCTCCATGCGAAGCAGGCCGAGGAAAGCAAAAACTAAAGCTTCCTTATAATCAATGATTTGCTTTTCTGGGACGACCACCTCATGCTTTGTGCGGGCTTGCAGACGTTCGATGAGGAAATTGTTCCTCGCGCCGCCACCCGTGCAGAGGATCTTGCCTTTGGGCAGGAAACTGATGGGCAAAGCGATTTGCAGCGCAATATGTTCCACAAAGGTGGCCAGCATATCAGGTACGGAAAGGCCTTGCAAAAGCGCTTTCTGGTTGGCCTCGAAGAACTCGCGGCCTAGAGACTTAGGTGGGAACTGCCCGTAGAAAGGATGTCTGTTCAGCTGCTTCAATAAGGTAATGTCCACCTCGCCGCTGCGGGCCAGTTCGCCATCTCGGTCGTAGTCGAGGCCGTTCATATTGGCCAAATAGTTCAGGGCTTGGTTGGCGATGCAAAGGTCGTAGGCGATGCGCTTGTCGTTTTCATCATAAGAAAGGTTGGCAATACCGCCGATGTTGAGGCAGATTTCATAGTCACTGAAAAGCAGTTTGTCGCCGATGGGTACGAGCGGTGCGCCTTGTCCGCCCTTGCTGACATCCTCGCTGCGGAAGTCGTTAACGACGGTAAAGTCGCAGGCTTTGGCCAATTCCTGCCCATCACCGATTTGCAAGGTGTAGTGTTCCTCGGGACGATGGAAGATGGTGTGCCCGTGTGAGGCCACGAAATCGGGAGTGGCATTGTGCTTCTTGATGAAGGCTAATACTTGTTCGCCAAGGTATTTGCCATAGTCCTTGTCCAACTGCATGAGGTCTTCAGGCCGTTTGTGGAAGGCCTCGGAGAGCAATGTTTTCCAATGGTCAGGATAGGGTAGGGTTTCTGCTTTAAGGATTTGGAAAAGGTAGTTGTCGCTTTCTTCCTGAAAGCGTACAAGGGCTATATCCAGCCCGTCCAACGAGCTGCCTGACATGAGTCCTATGGCTGCCGTGGTTCTCATAAAAGAGGTAACACCTTCCCAAGTTGTATGCTATTAGACCCTTTGACGAGTATTGTCTTTCCGCTGATGGGATGGCTTTCAAGGTATAGACACAGGTCGGCCACTTTTTCGAAGGTCTTCCAATCTCCATTCTCGTTGTAGGTGCAGAAGTTCTGCCCAACGAGTATGGCTTCTTTGAAACTTAATTCCTTCATCAAACCAAGGATGTTGCGGTGCTCCACATCGGAGGCCGTGCCCAACTCGCGCATGTCGCCCAAGATCAGCAGACTGTTCTCGCCGCAGATGCTGGAGAAATTGATCAAAGCAGCGCGCATGGAGGTGGGGTTAGCGTTGTAGGCATCCATGATGATGCGGTTCTTCTGTGTCTCAATCACCTGCGAGCGGCTGTTGGTGGGCGTGTAAGCTTCCAAAGCTTCGATGATAGCATTCTCGTCCACGCCGAAATACTGTCCCACGCCGATGGCGGCAGCCACGTTCTCGAAGTTGTAGCTGCCCACGAGATGCGTCTGGATGAGATGCTTTCTCCACACGACACTCAAGTATGGGTTACAAGCCCCAGGGGCAACAGGTGCATCGGCGGCACAATGGCGACCGTATGTGATGCGGTTTTGTCCTTCCGACTGCTCCCAAAGCAAGGGATTTCCCTGATTGACGAATACTGCCTTGCCATGTGCCTTGATGTGCCGATACAACTCCGTCTTGGTCTTGATGACGCCCTCAAAGCTGCCAAAGCCTTCCAAATGGGCTTTTCCTATGTTGGTGATCAGACCATAGTCAGGGTCGGCAATGTGGCAGAGGAAGTCAATCTCGCCAGGGTGGTTGGCGCCCATCTCCACGACGGCAATCTCAGTATCGGGTTGGATGCTCAAAAGGGTGAGCGGCACGCCAATGTGGTTGTTGAGGTTGCCCATGGTGTGGATGATGTTGTATTTCTTGGTCAACACTGCCGAGACGAGCTCCTTGGTGGTCGTCTTACCGTTGGTGCCGGTAATGCTAAGCACGATGGCTTTGCTTTGTTGGCGGTGGAATGCAGCCAAATTTTGTAAAGTCTTCAGCGAATCGTCCACGATGAGGATGCGCTCGTGTTTAGGCAGGTCTTTACGGTTAGCTACGACGAGACTAGCCACACCTTGCTCAGCCACTTGCAGGGCGAAGTCGTTGGCGTCGAAGTTCTCGCCTTTCAGGGCAAAGAAGACGGCATCCTTCTCAATCTTACGACTGTCGGTGGATATCTTATAGGCCTTGATATAGTGTTGGTATATGGTTTCGATAGGATTCATGGGGCATGTTTTTAATGAAAGAAGCCGCCTGACGGATCAAACGGCTTCAATGCTATCATGAAAAAGAATCTATTACTTACTTGGCGAAGGAACTGCCCACCTTGTTCATCGCGCAGCGGAAGCCGATGGTCGAAGCGGACTGGTTCTGGTTGAGGTAACGACGTGTACCGGGGCTAAGGTAGTATGGACCGTCAGCCCAGGAACCGCCTTTGTACACTCTCGATTCGTCGCTGATGAGGGTAGTACCGGGGTTGTCGTTGGTGGCGAAATCATACATCTCCTTGGTGAAAACACTTTGGTCGTCTTGAGGATCGCTCCAGCGGCTGCGAATGGCTGACATGTAGTCACCGTCGTCGTAGTTGGAGTTAAAGCTTGTGCGGTAATTCTGACGCTTGGCAGCCTCCTCTTGAGGGATGGGCTCTCTGCGGATACGACCGAGGGAGTCTTTCTGAAGCAGGAAGCCTTCGTCGTCAACAGCCTTACGGGTAAACACGTTGCCACGGAAGGGGCTGTAGTCAGCCACGTCTTCATGTGACAGGGGACGATAGACGTCTTGGCACCATTCGGCGACATTACCAGCCATGTTATAGAGGCCGTAGTCGTTAGGCCAATAGGAACCGACAGGGGCAGGGAGGGCGGCACCGTCGTTCAAGTTGCCGGCAACACCCATATAGTCACCAGGACCTCTCTTGAAGTTGGCCATGAAACTACCCATGTATCTCTTGTTATCGGTGCGGAGGCCATCACCGTTCCAAGGATATACCTTGCGTTCGGCGACAAGTTCATTGGACGTATTGCCGATCAAACCGACAGCGGCATATTCCCATTCAGCTTCCGTGGGCAGACGATAAGAAGGCAACAAAATGCCGTCATCCATTCTGACATTACGCACACCATCGCCGCCTTTCGAGAGGTCTTTCTTGCCGTGCTTTACCTTACCTGTGTATTGTCCAGCCAAATAAGCGTCGGTGTTAAAGTTCTCTTCATCCTGCTGGGTGGGATCCCAGTCAAGGATGCCGGCTTCGACAAGCATCAACTCGTTGACACGGTCAGTACGCCAAGCACAGTAGTCTGTGGCCTGAACCCAAGTCACACCTACCACCGGATAGTCGTTGTAGGAAGGATGGCGGAAGTAAATTTCAACCATGGGTTCGTTGTACGACAAACGGTCACGCCAGACCAAAGTGTCGGGCGCGGCATTGCGCACCACTTGAGGATAGTTCTGGCCATAGACGCGGTTCAGCCAGTAGATGTACTCGCGGTAGTCCACGTTACTGACCTCGGTGCGGTCCATGAGGAAGGAAGGCACGGTCACCTTACGGGGGGAATTGTCCCATGAATAGGTCAGATTGTCGGTAGTGGCACCCATGACGAAAGTGCCGCCTTCAATGGCAATCAGACCGGGACCGATTTCCTGGTCATTAATTTCTGTGACTTCAAAGCCGCCGTTGTTGGCATCGTTGTAAGCCCAACCTGTAGTACGTGAGGATTTCTTGGAGCAAGAAACGGTCAACAATCCTGCCAAAACGATGATGGCGAGTGTTTTGAATCCTTGTTTTCTATACATTTTTGTTCAAATTTGTTATCTTTAAACTCGTTTGAGATGCATTTATTGTATACGTCTCGAAATTTTTCAAAAAAATCAGGCAAATTTATGGACTTTTTTTGAATTGCTATTCATTTTTCGAAAAAAAACTTTTTTAACAGGAAAATTGCCGAGTTGCAATAAAAAAGTTGTATCTTCGTTCGATTATAATAAGGTGACACCTATGCGGGTGTTATATTTGTAAGAAATTGATTTATAGATAATTAGTAGTTTGAATCGAAATACTATGCAGAATAAAAAACATATTGTACTCCAGTTTTTCCTGCTTTTATATGCTTTTTTGGCTCCTTTTGCGCTTTCCGGACAGGTGAAATTGAGCTATCCGATTCAGTTGCAATGGAATGGAGTGGTTGAAGAACGTTATGCTGACGACACCTTATTCTACATCGGTTTGGAGTCGGGGGAATATGTGAGTGCCATGCCCGTGTTTTGCCAGTCGTTCCCCATTTATGACGATGCGGTGAAGGCGGAAGTGATTTGCTCAAATGTGAAGACGGTGGCACTTTCCAATGAAGAGCTGAAAATCGCTCGGAAGTATTCTTATAGTTCTGATTTTAAAGTAGATGCATTGCCACTTCGTTCGCGTGATGCGTCTTTCCTTTCGGTGCGCATTGTGCCGTTCCGACAGCATGGAAACCAATATGAGAAACTGCTTTCGGCCACGCTTTCAGTGACCTTGACACCGGATTTCTCTGCGCAAAAAGCCAATCCGACTTATGCGACACGATCGGTCATGGCGAGCGGCAACTGGTATAAAATCGGCCTTCCTGAGACGGGTGTCTATAAACTAACGGCTTCTGACCTGACTGAACTGGGCCTTGATGTCTCATCGGTTGACCCGCGCCAGATTCGCATCTATCACAATGGCGGCGGCGTGTTGCCTGAATCGAATGCTTCAGATCGATTTGATGACTTGGTTGAGATTCCTATCTTTGTGAATGGAGAGTCTGATGGCAGGTTCGACAATGGTGACTACATTCTTTTCTATGGTCGAGGCCCGGTTTGCTGGAAACGCGACACTGTAAGAATGGCTTATATCCATGATCAGAATCCCTACGATGATTATGCTTACGCCTTTGTCGCTACGGGTCTGGGCACAGGCAAACGCATCAATGAGTCGGAGACGATATCTTCTGCTGCGGAGATTACCGTTAATCAATTTCTTGATTATCAGGTGTATGAAAAGGATGATTACAACCTGAACCGGACGGGTCGCACCTATTACTGCGACAGGATGGATCATACCTCAACCAGAAACTACGATTTCAACTTCACGAATATCATCACTACCAAGCCTTGCTGGGTCAAGACGGCCTTGGCGGGGCGTAATTTCAAGTCGGCCAACTATGAGGTTTATATTGACGATGTGAAGAAGGCTACCTATACGATTGAATCAACAACAAGTTCTACTCAAGACCCGTATGGTCACGAAGTAGGTGGATGGGTCTCTGCTCAACCATCGAGTGAGACGGTACGTGTTATGTTGAAACATAATGCATCAGATGCCAATTCCACTTCGGAAGGTTATGTGGATTACATTCTTGTCAATGCCTGGCGAAGCCTGAAGATGACGGGCAGCCAGATGGGTTTTCGCAATCCAGATGCTGCCATTAATAATAAGGTGTGCGAATTCCAATTGTCGGGTGCTTCGCAACAATTGCAGGTCTGGAATGTTACCGACCCGACTACGCCAATTAAGATGAAAGGTAATCTTAACGGATCGGTATTCAGTTTCAAGGCGGTAGGCGGTTCCGAAAACGAGTTTTTCGCTTTCAATGGCAATTCCTATTGCTCGGCCAAGGTTTTCGGCAAAGTCGATAACCAGAACCTTCATGGTGTCCGCAATGTGGATTTCGTTATTCTCACTTACGCTGGTTTCATGTCGGAGGCCGAGCGCCTGATGGCTCTTCACAACCGCATTGACCCTGACTTGAATATCTTCATCACTACGCCAGAACTGGTTTACAACGAGTTCAGTTGTGGCGCAAAGGATGTTACAGCCATCCGTGACTTCTGCCGTATGCTTTATCTCGACAGTAGCCCAGGCCGAAAAATCAAGTATCTGTTGCTTTTGGGCGATTGCACCTACGACTACAAGAACCGTGAAGGAATTGTGGACTTTGTGCCTTCCTACGAGACAGTAGCCTCGCTTAACATGAGGACTACTTTCGTCACGGATGACTATTATGGTTTCATGGATGTGACCGAGGGCAACATCGGTTCTTCCTTGGCCGACATCGGTATTGGTCGTTTCCCGTTGACCACGCTTGAGCAGGCCTCGCAGGTGGTTGACAAGATTGAACGTTATGTCGTGAAAGACGCCACCACCATGCAACCTTGGCGTAACACAGTCACCTTCTTCACTGATGACGAGGGAGGTTTTCTTGAGAATGCGGAGACTTTGGCGGCGATGCTGAAACAGGTTGGCGGCGATGGCGCTGTGGTTGACAAGATTTATCTGGATGCTTATCCCCAAATCAGTGCGCCGGGCGGTGAGATAGCCCCCGAGGTGAATGCCGCCATCAACAGCCGCATGGAGAAGGGCACAGCGGTACTCCATTACATCGGCCATGGCGGTGAGGTGCAGCTTTCGACGGAAAAGATCATGCAAAGGAAGGATGTCGACTCGTGGCGTAACGCTCCAATGTATCCGTTGATGATTACTGGCACCTGTGAGTTTAGCCGCTTTGACGACCATGTCCGCACAGCGTTGGGCGAATATGCCTTCCTTAACCCCTACGGTGGCATGATTGCCATGTTTACTACATCAAGACTGACATACGGTAACCATAATCTGGACTTTGCAAAAGGGATATACAATCATCTGTTCCGCATCAGCGGCGGTGAGCATTACCGTTTGGGTGATGTGTATCGTATGGCAAAGACCAATGGCGGATTGGCTGAAAAACGGTATGTTTTCTTTGGTGACCCTGCCTTGCGTTTGGCTTACCCGAAATGGAAGGTGGAGACACTGAGCATCAATGGGCGATATCCTGGTTATGACCTGGACTCTATCCAAATCAACGACACCACTTGGCAGACCTCTCCATTATATCACGATACCATCAGCGCTTTGCAACCCGTCGAGATTCAAGGCGTCGTAAAGGATTTGGACGGTCATGTGGCATCCAACTTCAATGGCGTGGTGAATGTGATTGTTTACGACAAGGAAGCTGAACTCGCTACCTTGGGTTCCGCAGATGCCCATAATCACGTATATCACTTCAATTTGCGGAATAGTGTGGTATTCAATGGAAAGACCGAGGCGGTCAACGGCCGGTTCAAGATTGACTTCATCGTTCCGCGCGACATTGCTTATCGCTATGGTCAGGGGTTGATAAACTATTATGCCACTGATTATGAGGTGGATGCCAACGGCAGTTGCGACTCATTCATCATCGGAGGATTCTATGATGACGCTTTCGAAGACAATAACCCGCCGGAGATACGGCTTTTCATTGATGATACTTTGTTTGTGGATGGCGGCGTGACAGGTGAGAATCCCGTCCTGCTGGCCTACATTGAGGATGAGAGCGGTATCAACACTACGGGCGCGGGCATCGGTCACGACATCATGGCCACGCTGACGGGCTCGTCGCGCAACGCCTACTGCCTCAACGATTATTTTGCGGCTGAAATCGACCAGCCTGGCAAAGGCTCCATCACTTACAAGATGCTCAACCTGCCCGACGGTGATTATACGTTAACCTTGAAGGTTTGGGACATATACAACAACTCGGGCACGGCATCAGTCAATTTCACTGTGGTCAATAGCGGTGGCATGCATATTGAGAATGCCTTCAATGCCCCCAATCCGGTGACGGACGAGACACATTTTGTCTTTGACCATAACCAGGTGGGCAACAACATGAAAGTTAACATCTATATCTATGATATTATGGGCCGTTGGGTGAACACACTCTCCGAAACGGTGAATGGCACTTCAACACGCATCACGCCTATCCGATGGAACGGCTGCGGGTCGCGTGGCGAACGTTTGAGGAACGGTGTCTATGTCTACCGTATCGTAGCTACCAACGACCAAGGCGAGACGGCCACTTTAGTTTCCAAGTTAGTATTAAGTAAATGAGAATCAGTATGAAAAGAAGGAATATTATTATTTTGGCAAGTGCGTTGCTCTTGATGCTTCAAGTGCAAGTCAGTTGGGCGCAGGAGCATACCTATCAGTCCGTGCTGAGCAACCATACTTGGCATCGTCTTTCCGTGACGCGAGAGGGAGTGTATCGGCTGGATTATGCTTCCCTGCAAGCTATGGGTATCGATGTGAATGGCTTGAATCCAAATCAAATACGACTGTTTGGCAATGCTTCGGGATACCTGCCGGAAAAGAATTCGGAGACCCGTCCTGACGACTTGACAGAGATGGCCATTTATGTCACGGGTGCTGATGACGGCAGCTTCGATGATGGCGATTTGGTGCTGTTC
>JAEEGL011534296.1_pt1 | contig 18840 bp, 15 predicted proteins | sample 9134231 | NCBI WGS metagenome assembly JAEEGL01 (sample SAMN16246548, study PRJNA631951) | gut metagenome | biome: gut microbiome; feature: rumen; material: fiber-attached | host: Bos | place: Iran: Karaj | collected 2018-10 | reverse complement strand
TTAGTCGTAGCCGATCCTACTAGAGGAGAAGGAGCGATAACACTGGCGATATCTCCGGCACTCAAAGAACTAGGTGTTAAGAATCGATGCAGGATCTTTGAAATACCCAAGCACATCCAATACGAGATAGCTATGCCTCGTATGCGTAAATATATCGAGATATCCGCTAAGATCTATGGTATATACCTTCAATACATCTCTCCTGATGACATTCACGTTTACTCAATTGATGAAGTATTTATTGACGCTACGCCATACCTTAAAACTTATAACTGCAAGGCGAAAGACTTCGCAAAGCTCTTGATGCAGGCAGTTATGGATAAAACAGGCATCTGCGCTACTGCTGGTATCGGCACTAACCTATATCTTGCCAAGATAGCTATGGATATAGTCGCAAAGCATGTTCCGGAGCATATCGGTATTCTTACCGAAGAGCTTTATCAGAAGTGCCTATGGAAACACAAGCCTCTTACCGACTTCTGGAATGTGGGGAGAGGTACAGCTAACCGTCTTGCTAAATATGGTGTCTTTGACATGAAAGGAATAACCGAACTCCCTGAAGAACTTCTTTATAAGGAATTTGGCGTGAAAGCCATATTCCTTATAGATCACGCATGGGGGCGTGAACCATGCACGATGGAACAAATCCATAATTATAAAGGAAAAAGTCGTTCTTTGTCTAATAGTCAGATTTTGTTTGAGGACTACGATGTCGATAGTGCTCATATCGTTATGAAAGAAATGGTCGAAAACCTTGTTCTTGAGCTCATTGAAAACAATCTCTTTGCTAAAGGCATATCCTTGTTTATACGCTATTCCAAGGACTGTACTCCAGCAACAGGAGGAGCAATGAAACTTGAACAGACAACATGCTCGATTAAAAAAATACAGGCTGCATTTAACAGCCTGTTTATTGATAAGGTTAAAATCGGATATGGAATACGACAAATCGGCATTCAATTGACAGATCTGACCTACGAACCTGATCTTCAGCTTAGCTTATTTGATGATGTTGATGACAGCGAAAAGGAAAGACAAATTGAAGTCGCTATGATTGGTATACGTAATAGATATGGAAAAAACGCTCTTCTCAAGGGCTTCAATTATCTTGATAAAGCTACAGGTATTAAACGAAATTTGATGGTAGGTGGACATAATGGCTAATGTTCCAAATCGCAGGCTCCCTGACCGTGCTATGCAGTTTGCTCCATTTGCTGCACTCAAAGGTTACTATGAAACTGTAAGGAAACAGGAGCGCATAACTCAACCCAAAAAGGAATTGGGAGACGAAGAAGCTAAAATTATTTCTGATACACTTAATACGCTAAGGGTGGGTATGACAGTCAAAATCAGGTATTATGATATTGATTCTTATATTACGATTGAAGGAACTATTACTGAAGTGAATGAACCATACCACAGATTGAAGGTCAATAAGATATCTATACCTTTTTCGGATATTTACTTAATCTGTATTACTGGAATTTCGCTGTAAAAAGGTTTAGATTATAAGTAATGCTTTTTCTAAATCCAAACAAATTGAGTGCGTTGTTTTGCTCACTACGACAAAATAATAAGCATAAGAAAAAGTGCCGATTTAACGGCACTTTTCTTTTTGTAAATTATACGAGATCATGGATTTGCTCCTTTTTTCCGTCCTTGAAAATAAATCCAACGAAATAGTCAATTGGCTCATGTACTATGCTAAGCCGTTGCCAGATGTATAGGCATAGATCCAACTACGATTTTTCGATATTGGCCCTCCATATATGGAGAAAGCCAAGAACGACTTGGCTTTTTAATTCCCCATGCCCATTCAAATTAGGATATAACCATTTTTCTAGGTGTTTCTACCTTTTGTGGTTGACTCTCTTGAACGTTGAGTTTTTTCTTCAATCTGTTAAGTATAACTTTCATTTGTATTAATACATCCATGTTCGAGCTTGCACCATTGAAGTAATGCTTTACAATTGATATATTTGTTATACCATTCAAACACTGGTATGCAAACGCTATATCGTTCTGTGAAGCGTTAGAACTCTCTAGAACAGCATTTGCAAACAGCTGAAAATAATACGGATGAAGTGTGTTTCCTCCAATTACGCTGCACTTACAGTACGATTGATTTATTCGATTCATTGGAGAACTCAACAGCTCATACATATCCTTATATACAAACATCTCAGCATTCATGGTATACCTGAATAATTCAAACTTTTCGTCATTGGGTTCATCGATTTGATCGCATTGAATGACAACATCTATACCATCTGGATTATCAATTTTTTGTAGAGAAATGTATACATAGTGCTTCTCAGTTTTGGGTTCAATTGATAATGCTTCTGCAAGAACATAAATCTTATCATTATATTTCAATAATCCTGGAGATACCTGAAAGCACTTGTTTGATACTGGTTTAACCTCAAATCCTGATATGATACCTTCTCCATAATCAGAATACATAACATCCAGCGCCGTATGAGGAAAATCTCTCAGTGCATCAAGCATTTTTTGCTTTAAAACACTCCCACGGTTAAAAGAGGGCAAGAACATGAATTATCACCTTACTTTCTTCCATCGAAGAATGATTCTTGAAGAATATCCATCTCAAATGAACAGAACTCTATTTCTTCACCGATGTATAGTTTTCCATTACCATCTCTGTAAATAGGCATAATATCAAACCCCCATTTTTCTTTGTTTAAGAAAACAAAGAAGTATCGTTTATCTGCGGGAAGATTATCAATATCGTCCTGTCCAATCAATCCATACGAAAGCTTGCTTATTTCTTCAAATCTAGTCTGTTTATACTTTATGTCTTCACAGCTATATTTATATGGTTCGCCAATCTCCTTATCGACATTTCTCATATAAAGATAAACAACCTTACCAGCTGTGGTTATACGACCCTTGTTGGCTCTTTGATTCCAGTCGCTCCCCTGCTTTATCATCTCTTTATCTTCACCATTTTGAGTCTTGATATAAACAGAAATCGGAATGCTCTGAGTTTCGTTTCTCAGAGACACTTCAATATTTGACATTTCCAAAGCGTGAAGATACATGATTGCACCTTTAAGGCACAGAAGTTTCAATTCTTCAGCATCAGTGCCCTTAGAATTAATTCTGCCGCTCTTTATCTTCTTTCCAGGCAGGAATTCCTTGAGAGAATCCATGAATATATTGATTTTTGAAGACTGTCCGGAAAGCTTAATCTGGCTATATGTATCTAATGTTTTATTCATATACAAACCATTCAAGAACTTCCTAACCAGATAATAAATATCCGCTCTCAGCAACTTATCAATTTCTTTAGCAGTAAATGTGATGTGCGGATATGGCTGTTCTTTCAGTGTACCATCATCGGTAACAATTGAAAGTCTCCAGTTTTCTATACGTCCCACATGAAGATCTATATCCTTTTCTTTTTCGCTATCCATAACAAAAGTATATCTTGAAATAGAAGTACTACGATAGAACTCTTTTTTCATCTCATCCGCAAGTTTCCACAGAAAATAGAAATTATTCTTTATTTTTTCAAAGGTTTCTTTATTTTGATTCTCATATTCGCTAAATCGGGTAGGAATCACTTTCTCTGCCTTTATATAAGCATCATTAATTGCAAGATAAACTTCCTCATATCTATCTTTGACCTTACCATCATCATCATTTTCAAGTTCACCTTCAATAAATGAAAACAGTGCATTAATATCAATATTGATTAACTCATCAATATTCAGTCTCTTTTTATTTTGTATCATACATGCATAAACAATTTTCATATATTGCATGATTCTGTAGGTTAAGTTATTTCCACCAAAGTTTACATCACCATTCATGTATTCGGTAGTAATATCAAGGTTAATAATGCCATCTTCGTCTTTTTCAATAGTAAATTCACATGATGCTAAATCAGATGTTCCGCCACCACAATCAATAATCAATGCTTTTTCACTTTTTCCATTTGCATATTTGTCTTCTCTGATTTGATTGTTGATAATGCTGTACAAAACAGCAATACCCTCATCGATAGCGTGTTCCTTTTCAAGCTTATATCCATATTTTGCAAGTATTTCGTCATAAAAATCCAACACCTTTGATTTTAGCTTTACTGGTGCCGAAATGTGGATGTTTCTAAACTTACATTTAAATTGATCCTCAGCTGCTCGAATAACATACAATAAGTATTTAGCGATAATATCCCTTCTACATACTGTTGTTTTATTACCATTGGAATCCTGAATATTTTCATTGATATCAAGATTGGATGTCCAACGTTTAATCTCCATAAAGCAGCTTGCGTTAGGACAGTAATTATCATCTTTGATTTGTCTTGTTGCCTCATATCCAAAAGCATAATCAATTTCTTGGGGATTGCTACAGTCGTTAATGTAAACAACAGTAGGAACAATATTATGGTATGTTATTGTATCCCACTGATCTTTACTATTGACACGTTCTCTATCAATAAAACAAGCAACATTTTCAGAATTCAATACTACATTGCCATTGATTATAGCAAGATTTGAGATACTTTCAACATAGTGTTCATCCAAAAAACACCCTACTGTTGTATTGGAAGTTCCAAAATCTATGCACAAATGTGTAGAGGTTGTTTCAGTATCATGAAACTCAACTTCAATTGGAACCTTGTAAAATGTTTTCTTTGATTTTATTTCCTCATAGAAAACAAAGAAGAATTTAGTACTTTTATGATCTGTGAAACGAATATTATCAGCTTTGGTAACAAGATAGTTTTTGGAAACTCCATTTTCATTATAAGTCTTTATATTAAAGAAACCTATAGCATCATTTTCGCCGTTTACAAATAATACAGTTCTATACAAGCTATGTTTGTCTATGATTTTTATGAATAAATTATCTTTTTCCGTTATATCCAAACCTGTAAATAAATCCATTTTGGTGGGAATACTTAATCCTGAAGTTGCAGTAAGAACGTAGTCTGTAATTAATGGCTTATTAACTTCAATCTCATTGCCTTCTTCATCATATTTGGGATTGTATTCTTTTGCCGAAGCTTCCAGAAGGGATTTTACAATATTATCCCACTCACTCTCGTAGTTCGTCTTCACATTCATTTCCTTAGGAACTCCTTCCGTAGTTTCAGTATTATCAGGTGTGTTTTTTTCTTGCTTTTTAGTTGGTTGAATAGATTCCTTTTTAGGTTTCTCCTTTTTGCTTTCCTTTACGTAATAGCTACAAGCATATGGAGATTTTTGTCCACCATGTACTTTTATCGCCTTTCTTATTTCTTCACTTAACTGTTCACTAAACTGATCATTAAAAAGACCATTAAAATATTTATACCAATCCATTGAACCCCCCCGTTCTATTGCAATGAAATACTATTATTATTTCAAAATGTATAGCAATAAAATTCTGATAAAAAGGCTAAAATATTACGAAACAATCTGAATACTATCAATATACATGGTATCATCGCAACCAACAATCCCGTAATGATAGTTCCATACGACATTAAGTTCTTGATTTATTGTCCAAAACAATGTCTTAATTAGTTCTAATTTATTCACATTGTAATCCGTTCCCTCACTGCCGATATAAAGATAATAAAGATGTGTTTTCGTATCAAAACACAGCGATGAAATAGGAAATTGCATTCCGATAGTCTCCATAAAGAAAGATTGCTTATCATCAGTTATTCTACGTGTTAGGTGATATAAAATGCAATCTCTGTCAAACTCGGTTAATCTTGGAAAAAGATGCTGTGCTTTCCTTCCCCACATACCTGCTTCTATTTCATCTCTAATCTTTTCAATCAACTGTTGTGAAGGATCCAACCCCTTCATTCTGTCTATTTGGGAGAGATAGTGAAAAAGAATATTAATAATATTCCTTACCCCTTCTTCTCCAATTATATCCGCTATAGAATCTAATGCAAAAGACTCATTACCGCCGTAATTATATGAAGCGTTGAATAGTTTTGAAAAGCGAATTAATGGATTAACATTGACTAAGTGTGCGTTTGCATTTATCACTTCTATATACGGGCATATTTTTTCATCAATCTGGTACTCTCTCTTTTCAGAGTAATTCTCCCAAATATAAGACATTATAATTCACCAGCCCATTCTATCTCTGGGTAATAGTATTCTAAATACTCAAGAATATAATTTGCATAGTCAGTCAAGAATTTCTGATCCTTTTTCACAATGCTTATGTATTCTCTACGTATTGTATTAAACATGTTCTTGTTTCTTCGATCAGCACGGTACTTCTTTGAATACCTAAGTATGAGTTTGCCATTGCCATTACATCTTTCACAATGTATATCCTGCCAATCCATAAAACAACCAACGGCTCGCTCTATATCACCCTCTGATAATAATCTGCGATGTGGTTGAAGCTTATCAATTATTTCGTTAGAGAACAGAAGTTTCTTAGACTGTCGTTCTTTAACTACTCTTGAATTTAAGTCCAAATCTATATATTCAAGAATGATAAAGTCTTCAATGTCATGATTTGTAACGAGTTCAACACCTCTTTCAACAAATCTTACATCATAAACTATAGCTTGATTGTTTTCTGGAACCGGCAAAAGGATATTTCCTTTTTTCGTTTTATTGAAAGCAAACACATACTTCGTTATGTCACCATATGGCTCTTTCGCATCATAAGTCTTTTCATTCTCTGTAATTTGCTTTATATTCCAATACAGACAATAATTTCCATCTATAACTGGAATAAGGTTTTCCTCGAAGCAAAAATCGAGATTCAAATCCTCTTTTTTCAAATCATCATCCAAAACTAGCCAAAATGATTTGTGGCTATATGGTGATAGAACCAGAGGATTTTTAACATTATAATACTCAGCATATTTAAACAGGTATTCTTGAGATTTGATAAATGTGTTATCAAATTCAAGACTGTATTCAAAGGTTACTTGCTTCCCGTCTTTCAGGTAATGACCTTTATACAGCTTCTTTTTAGTCAAATCTCCAACAATGCTTCTGATTTCATCATATTCGCAATCAAGAAACACTCTAAACGAGTCATACTCGGCCATTCTATATAGACCAACGACTTCATATTCAGAATCTTCTCCAACAGGAAGCAAAGCCGTAAATATATCATTTATATGGCAATTATCTTGCTGTCTATGAGCGTTATTAACTATTGCATGATTAACATCAGTTGTATAATCACACAACTCTCTCATTATTGCCAATAAAGAATTTTTAATGGCCTTATTATCTTCATCATTATCTGAAAACACTGAAGAAGTAATTTTTTTCTCAATGCTCTCTTTATCTATTTCATTCATTAGTTGATGCTCACTCCACTCTTGCCTTTGATATTAACATTTGTTGCTGAAATAGAAGCATCTCCCTTGGCTTCAACAATAAATTTGCCACCAGACGCATTGATATCTGAGGTAATTTCAATAGCAGCCTTATCGTTTTGAATCAAAACTTTATCCGTCGTACTATGAATAGCTGATTTATCTCCAGATATAATAGTTATCTTGTCTTCGGATAATGCTATTACTTCTTCTTTATAATGAACAGTTATTTTTCCGCCACCAAACAAAATATAAATGTCATCATCAAGCAATAGATACTTAAAATTGCAATCATCGTAAGGGCTACTATACGCCTCGCTTCTTACACATCCGACAATCTTACAATCGCCGTTAAACAAATGAATTCTCACTATATCATCAATTTGAGGAATAAAAACTGGGCCAAATCCTTTGTTTGCATAAGAATCGAGTCTATCTATCCACATCGGACTATCTTTCATACAGTCCTCTATATTTTCGTTTTCAAAATTGACTTGAAGTCTTCCCTTCTTGTCAGGATCATTATTATCTGTAACCTTAGCATAAAGATATTCGTTAACAGAATTCTTTTTTATTTCCGTGTCAGTTCTTATTTGAATAAGCTCGTATTCAAAATAATACTTTCCTTTATCCAATACATACTTCTTTGTACAAACATAAAACTCATTATTCATATATTTAATCTGAGCACCGATACTTAACGATATATCAGTTCTGCAGAATAATTTTGAACTCTGCGAATTGCAAGTAAATCTGTAATCTATAAGTTGCTCATCGTTAATTTCAGACTTATATTTACCATATTTTCCTATGTAAGGTGATTCGCTAGAAAACAAATGAAGTCCATAGCGATTTATCAATCTTATGATGAAAGCCCACTCAGTTTCATTATTTTGGAATATAACATCCTCAATTGTGGGATCATCTTTATCCTGGAATTCTATATCCGACATACTCTTCATATGAGAGAGTATGTCAGATATAGTTTTATCCTCCTGCTGGAATACTCGGCTAAAATGCTCCTGATCAGATTTGTAAGTTTTGCCGATAGTTTTAACTTCAACCCAAACACCACTTATATCTCTTGATACAGAAACATCCATAACATGACCTGTGAATTTGAAACTATCATCTTCAAAATCTATATCGCAATCAGAATTTGCTAACGCTTTGTCGAGATCGTCCTCTTTCATCCAAGCAGAAAAAGAGCATAATTCATGATTATCAATGTGATTTAGGTATTCAAAGTTTTCAATGCTGATGATATTATCAAATCCACTTATCTTCATAAAATCACCTTACTCGCAAGAAACAACGATAGTTTCAATTGCGCCCTTTAGTTGCTTCATTACCAATACGAACGATCCGATTGATTCTTTCTTTTGATCACCTGTAGGAGTATAGGAATCAAATACTTCTTCGTAACTTGTACAGTACATCTGCTTCAAGTAATAATCCCTAATCAACTCGTCTCCATCATATACTTGAATAGAAACCGTCTTATACACGTTAGCCTTTTTGGTCTGCATAGACCAATCAAATAACTCCTTAGTTTCCTGCTGGGACTTATCATTAAGTACGCCCTGAATCACTAAATCACCAGACAGCTGCTCAGATCTATCATTTGATGATTCGTCACTCTGTGAGATCTTGATACTGACCTTCTTGATAACATTTGGATCAGTAATATTGATTTTTCCGCTATCGCCTTCAATACATAATGTGTAACGCATAAATTATTCCTCGCTTTCTGAATCATTGATAACAATATCATCCCAGACTTCATGCTCTTTATTATATGTAACAAGCAATCTGTGCTTGCCGGGATCAAGTTCGATGGTTTCACCCTCAAGAAGGATTCTGTTAGCATATTTTCTGTCATCGTCCTTATTATCGCGTTTCCATGAATCAACATAATCTAATAGGAACTGGCTTACCGTCTGATCTGTAACATTCTCTGCAGAAGCCCTGAGAAGTTGATCAACCAAGCTTCTTACAAGGGTTTTATAAAGACTCTTGTATTTACCATTTTCATCTCTCTTGAGGCTCCTTGAATTAATTACATAGCTGTTATTCAATACACGACCATCAAATATGATTTTGTTGTCAGCAAAGACAAATCCAAAACGGTCTTCCATAATCGCGTCTTTCACTTGTTTCTGCATTTCGGTTGTCGTTTCTCTATTTAAGCAAGTAGTGACACGCTTTGAATTTTCGGCATCTTCAAAATCAAAACGAACACAGGGATACTTAGGCTTAACCTTAAACCCTTTAGCTTTTAACAAATTATAGTTCTGAACGCCAACCATCATTCCACATGCAACATACGAAGCATCAAGATAAATTCCAGGAATTGTGATAAAAGCTCCAACTTCCCGGTCTTCATCCTGACGATACTCTGTGCCAATTTTGACGGCATTCTTTTCCTTCGGAAGAATTGTGAAGTTTGGATAAACAAAAACTGCATATTCGCTGTTAACGCTTTCAAAATCCTTCTTATATTGATTGACTCTAGCATCAGTAAGTTCAATAAAGCCAGTTTTTTCGTCAGCTTTATAGTTTACAAAAGTCATTATCTTAACCTCTGTAAGTATAGAAAGCATTTCCTTTACTGTCTCTAAACCAACTAAGCCGGTAACATCCTTTTTTACCCCAGAACTATCTGCTGAACGCTTTCCAAAAGGATTTGCGGTCTTCCTAACAGTTGATTGTCCGGCATTTCCAGAAGATATTGCCGGAATAATGCCAAACCAAACCTTATTTACATCCTTTTCTCGGCTTAAAGCTGAGAAATACTTCTTGAATCGTTTCTTAGCTAGTTCATCATTGAGTATCGCATCAACTTTGCAGTTTGCAATAATTACAGACACATCTCGCGGAAGTCTACCATCGAGTGCAGCATGATCAAAAAAACTTTTAACACCAGCGAATTTTTCTACAACCGCAGCTACTGCTTTTGCAAAGCTTTCCAAACTACTTTTATAAATGTCCTGTAATTGTTTTTTCTCAGCTTCTAGTTCACCACGATCTTGGGTTGAGAGTTGAGCACCACCGCTAGGAACGAAAACACCAATCACAAGTTTTTCCACATATGCATTATCTCTGATTGCAACTGGAGCTGACTCTTGAAAATCATCCGTAACGACCTCAACAAGTTGCATGATTCCATCATCGTGTGATGCTTCAATTGTGGCATCATCAGATTCGATTTGTTCAATCAACTGTAAGTTTCCACGGTCGTCGAATGTATAATTACAAGGGATAGCTTTAACTTCGCTTGATCCGCCCTGCGGTTCTTCAGCAGTTTTCATTTTATCAATCTGGCTTTGCTTATCGGCAATAAGAAGAGGTAACAACGCAAGTGGACTCTTATTCTGATATTTATCGACAATCTTATCTCTCAGTGCTACAATGTTTTGCGCAAATCGGTCTGCTTCTGAACTTGGTTCCCCACTTTCAGTTAACCTCAAGTATTCTCTCGTATTACTAAGAAGATTCTTGCGAATTTTCTTGCATTCTTCCATTTCAGATTCTGGAGAAAGAGCTTTCTTCAAATCGTCATAAGGGAACTCTAGATTTCCTTTATCAGATGAAGCTTTTCTATCCAGAAGAGCCATAATCATTTTATAGAATGAATGATCTTTGAGTTTAATTTCAGTGCAATTGTATCTAGGTTTCTCCAAATCATATACAAATTTACTTGAGCCGTCTTCTGTTTTAACTACTGTTTCGTATATCGTTGGAGAAAACTTCTCAACAAAATCTGCAAAGCTTTCAACTACGAGTTCAGAATCTACCCCCATTAATGCTTCCTTGAATTTTTCAAGCGAGATTTCTTCATCATCTCTTGTAAGTAGGGTGACAAGATTCATTATCTTCTCATCCTTATTAAACTCTTCGAAGATAATTGTTTTTCCTGTCTGTTTCACAACATCCATAGGTTCCATTACCATTGTATTGTACCTCCATCTCATAATGTATTAATATGTATGCCTACAAAATTATTTGCCTTAAGAGCCTCTGCCAATTGTTCTGAAATAATTATTTCAAGATTTGTTACACCAGCTAATTTGAAAATGTCATATCGACCAACTTTATCCTCGTTTATTACTATTTCATCAGCATAATTAAGAACTTCATCAATATCACTCTCGTATCTGTTCAAGCAGTTAATTCTCTGGGGTAAAGCTAACCAATATAGCTCCTCGATGCCCAGTTTTTGTTTTGTCAAAATCACTTTTTTATAAAAAAGATAATCAACACCAAAAACGTCCAAAAAATTTTTTAAGCTATCAGATATAATGGGAACTCCTCTGTCATAAATAAAATCTTGGAATACTTTGCCGCTATCCTCATCAACTTCAACTGTAATTGGATTAGTATTTAGAAATTGAAATTCGGACATTTGACAATTCTTTTCATATTCTTTCATTCCGCTTCGAACACTTATGTATTCTTCAACATTCGATGATGCTTCTATTGAATAATATTTGCCCATTATCATACTTCCTCTCTAAACATTTCTTCTTCATAATTAACAAATTCTTTTTTATATGCATAAAAAAATGCCAATTTTGAAATAAAAAAGGGGTACGCTTTCTTAGGCTCATCTTCAAATTTCCTAAGTTTTTTTGCAATTCTTTCGCAGATGTTATCCATTGCTCTAATGAATTCCGCTGCTTGTTGGTCATAGTTTTCAGATCTGCATCTCATTTCATCATTCAATTTGATGCTAAAGCTTGTGAGTTCCGCATCCACTGCGTCTTTATAATGCCTGAATGGTCTAGGAATAAGGCTGTCAATTTCGGCGCTTATTTTGCATGTATACTTATGGCCACCTTTGTGCCATTGTCTTCCTAGTACTGACATCGCTTGAAAAGCTATTTTTTTTCTCAACTCAAAGGGCTGTTTATCATATCCAGTATTCATTGTTGGTAAACAAATACCGTTTTCTGCTTTGTTAATATCGTAACCATAGTAATTTGCAAGTTTTACTATATCCGCATATTCTTTATAACATTGATTAACAGGAATTATGTGATGATGACCAACTCTATACATGTTGCTACCAAATGAAGATGTTTCAATTACGCCACAATCTCCGGCATATAAATCAAATGCATCCTTTCCCATATTATTTTTCAAATCATAAGCATTCTTACTTTCATCTAATTCTTTTGGTGTGTGTGCCGCTTTTAGATACTCGCATTCATTCGACTTACTACAGTTCCTGTAATCGCACAACGCATATTCAACTTCCTGTGTATTATCTGTTTCTTCTTGTGTTTGTTCATTTGACACGGATTCACTGTTCGCTGCTTCAACAACAGAGTTTGTTTCCTTAGCTGTTTTATTTTCAGTGGTATTATCGTATTCACTTGATACACCTTGATGTGACGAACTATTTATATCATCTTCATTCCGAATTTCACCAACGTCAGCTTTCTGAGTCTTTGACGCATCATCTACATTTATCATCATAATGGTCGGCTTAAAAGGCTTTATAGAGCCATTCAATCGGCAACTTATTGAACATCCGCTATTTAATACATCTTTCCCGCCAATTTTCAGATTTGTTGAATTAGACCAAGAACCACTTATTAGTGCACACATACATGTTCCAGGAGGTGAACCCGTAGCAGGATTAGGATTATTTGGAAGATTACACTGTCCAGGTCTTGGACCGCCAATCAGTTTTAAGCGACAATCGCTTAGTAAAGCCTCTTCTCCATTAATTTTAACTTTAGAATCTCCGTCCTGTGGACTAAACCAAACTGCATTTCCATTTTCACATTTAAACCTAGCGTTTTTGTTCAAATGCTTCTTTCCCATTAAACAATCACTGCCTTTCAATATGGTCTATGAATAAACCTATTCTACAGAGAAGTGATTCTCAACATTAAATTATGTTTTTGACATAGCCATTTGTGCATCCTGTTTATAAAATGGAGCAAGTATCAATCTTTAAAACAACTAATATCTACAATTAGTATACCATATTGTGTCTCATTTTGTCAAGTAATTTGATTGTAATTTTTTTGTGATGTTAGTATTATTTTGTGGAATATGCACAACACACAAAAAAACAACTATTCCTTATCATACATAACAAAATACTCTCCAAGTTAAAGCCATACTCAGATATGAGTTTTCCGCTTCACTCGGGGAGTCTTTCCTTTCTATTCAATTGTGCGTCCTAACTGACTAGCAGAAATTGCTGCTGACAGGCAAGAATGCATTTAACTTCATAATCATCGCAGTTCCTTCCTGCTCAAAGCTTAATTTACATTCTACTCTAACTGCATTTAAAAGCCTATTGATTGCTAGTGAAATAGTGTGTAAAGAGATTATATAACCCATACAAGCTCAAAATATTACGATTTGTATATAGTGGTATAATAGTTTACCGCCTGTAAGAATCAATCCTACAGGCGGTCAATAAGTGTCAGATATAATAGAATACTTTGCCTTTTGCGCGGAATGGCAAACGTTTACCTTGTGGAATGAGGAAAGCGTGTTCATGATGAACTTTCAAGTCACTTTCTATCCCTGCATCTGTGATTATAAGGATAGGTCCGTCCTTCGGAAAATCCTTTGCATTTTCTAGCAGGTCAACTGCCGGCTGCAAAACGGTTCCGCCTCTGCCTTTGACTACTACTCTGCCTGCAATGTCCTCAGGAGCAACATAGCCTATGTCATAAGCCTGCGCGTCACAGAACACAACCCTAACATATGGCACATCCTTTGCTACAGAATAGCTTGCAGCCGCTCCTAGTGCTTTTCCTATAAGCTCTGGAGACATTGAACCTGAGGTATCTATAATAACACCATAAGTTCGGCTGTTATCAGGGAGTTCCTGTTTTATCCAACAGGGGCGCGGAATATCCGGAGTACTGCTTTGACGTCTGCTTGGGCGAGCATATGTCCTATGTTTTTCAAGTGGTGCAAACCACATATCAAACCATTTTGCGAGTTCAACGTCCCAAGGAACAGGTGGCATGGACAATGCCTTTATCTCCTCAATCAGTCCAGCCGGAATATACCCTCTCAATGTCGAAGTATGATACTCCAGACCTCCTCGTAATGCACTCTTGCAGAAATCATCAAGCGAAGTTCCAACTCCGTTGGATGGATTCCAGCCCTTGTCAATGATATCACCCTTACTGTATCCTCTGAATGTGTCGATTTTCGCATATTTACGCAAATTAGCCGTTATTAGATCATATATTTCCTCGGCTGACTGATTTTTAAGCGTTTCATCAAACATCAGCCCATTCTGCGGCATAACACCTATCTGCATTTCTGCGAGCCAGCCGTTGATAACATAATCGCAGGCTATATTCCACAGATACGGATCACGGCCGTTACGCCTAGCATGATGCTGAAGCCCAGCATGAAGGTACTCATGCGCAAGAACAAACTTCCATTCATCAAGTGTAAGACCTGCGGCAGGATTAACATATATTTCTCCATTTACTACATCCACAGCCGCTATTTGAATATCACTTAGGTCAGTTCGCTCATGTACCTCAATAATTCTGAAACCAGTTGCGATACCACCTAGTAGCGGATAGTGATTTATGAACCACTCAGCTGCCTTCTCCATAGTAGTTTTGTGCTTACTGTGATTTGATGGTTTATCAGCTGCCTGATCTATTACCGAACGTACAGATGCAGCCAGTGCATATGCAAAATCGGTCGAATAGCTGTTTTTTCCATATCGATATATGATAGGTTTTTCAACGCCTATCATATCCGGAAATTCTCCTGCCGTTCCAAACTTGCTGTGTTCGACTGTGATATGCCTATCAACAAGCTGCTCATATATTTTCAACTCACTGGTAGTTGATCCAAATTCATTGATCTGCGACAAATCTATATCGGTACTACCGAATTTCACATCCGCCAAGAACCGCGTTATAAATATATCGCAAGCCATATTCCAAAGCTCCGGCTGATAATCATTTACCCAACTCTGCTTTTTATCCGTAACCTGCTGCCAGAAGCCTGGCATACGCTCAGCATCGAAGTGGCCAAATGCAAGATGAAGCATACAGTGTGCAATGATATATGCCCATTCCTTCGGCTGTTTGTCACAGTCTTTATTGAGATAAATCACGCCTGTTGAAGAAACCTTGGCAGGTATATTTCTGCCTAGCTGGCTCTTGGGAACAACGCTGGTTCCTATCCTCAACCTGCCAAAAAGCTGATGCTTATTGACTGTTTCAATGCCGTCAAGAAGCTGCTGCTCGTTCTTTGAGACCTTTGTCTCGATTTTTTTCTTTCCCATATCATTTTTCGTTTTTTATAAGGCGCGGCAGATCGCGGACTATCTCAACCATAAACCACTCAGGCAGCACTTTTCCGTCATCTGAGGATACTATCATCTGAGCAAGTTCAAGATTTATATGCGACAAATCCTTAATAAGTGCCTTTGCGCGGTGTGTAAGGTACTGTGTATTTTTGTCTAGTTTCTGCTTATCCTCGGGCAGTTCCATGAGAAGCTTTGCACGGAAGCTCTGGGAAACTAAGTACAGGACGTCTCTGTCCTCAGGAGCATTTGGAAATCTCGCTTCGCCTTTGATTATCTGACTGAGAAGGTTCTTATTGCTGAGATTCTTGACAAACGCAAGGAAAAGTCCTGCATGGCTTGCCGAAACGGAGCCATATGCGAGCACTCTTAGTATACTCTCAGGAACTTCTTTCTCTCCTGCACCGTATGCCTTTAAGGAGTCGCTGAGCATATCCCATGAGCGAGGTGTAGAATAAGGTTCCTCTGTCTTGGGCGGCTCAGAAAAAAGGTGATCAGGGCGCTGTGTTATGTAGTCTATCACCCACGGATGTACTTCATTCTCATACGCCCATTCAAGCCACTGCTGCGGATCAGCAATGAGCTGAACGTGAAACATACGATTAACGAGTGCTGTGGACATAGTCTTTACAATTGCACCATCCTGCGATCGGTTGCCTGCACCTATAACAACACTGCCTTTTGGAAGATGGTACTCACCAATTCTTCTTTCGTGGATAAGGCTATAGAAAGCCTTCTGAACCTCTTGAGAACACGCATTGAGCTCGTCAAGGAAAAGAACGTAGGGTTCCTTCCTTGCTATCATTTTAGGAGGCATGAATTCCGATGTTTCGCCCTTTATCTGCGGTATGCCAATTATGTCCTCAGGAGCAAGCTGACTGCCTAGGAGCGATACGCATGGAAGTCCTACATCGTCAGCAAACTTCTGAACAAGCGCAGATTTTCCTATACCAGGTGCTCCCCATATGAACACCGGACGTATTGGTGAAAGATTCAGTAAAACATCGGATAATTCAGCCTGAGTTACTGTAAAAGGTAAATTCATTTTTCCTCCATATCATTCTTCTAATCTATTAGGATGTTTAGGCTTGCGTTTATATACTTTTTTATAATCGGTAGCAACACGTGTAACGGGATCCAATCCGTTCCAGTCATGCCGCTTCATATCATTTAGCTTTTTCTGCTCCTTCTTGCTTAACTTCTCATAAGGGATGAATTTCTCCATTATTCTTCACCTGCCTTGAAGTTATAAATAGGCTTGATGACTTCATTTATCTCAACAGTATCACCGATATTGTCCACGATATCAGCCATTGACTTATATGCCATAGGACACTCGTCGAGCGTTCCGGCGTTTACAGAAGTCGTATAGATACCGTCCATCTGCTTCTTGAACTCTGAAACGGTGAAGCTCTGCTTTGCCTCAGAACGCGACATAAGACGGCCTGCACCATGAGGCGCAGAATAGTTCCAGTCAGGGTTGCCTTTGCCTGTACAGATAAGGCTGCCGTCACGCATATTAATTGGTATCAACAGCTTTTCTCCTGCTTGTGCAGATACTGCACCTTTACGAAGTATCATAGTTTCGGTATCAATATAGTTATGTATAGTAGTAAATTGTTCCTCAACGTGCAGATGCATACCCTTGATTATCTCGTCCATCATAGCCTGACGGTTTATCATAGCGAACTGCTGAACAATCTTCATATCATGTATATATTGATCAAAGAGCTCACCTTCACAGTAACAAAGGTGCCTAGGGATTCCAACTCCGCCTGTGTTTTTTAGGCGTCTTATATCTTCTTCAATCTTTTTCTCCTTGCCCATCTGCTTATACATCTCTATGAGAGCCTTTACATCTTCTCTGTTCTTAGCAAGATTGAAGAAAGCCTTTTCCTGATAGTATGTTGCTGTTTCGACTCCAAGATGACGGGAACCAGAGTGTATAACAATATATATGCTTCCGTCCTCGCCTTTGTCTGCTTCAATGAAGTGATTCCCACCGCCAAGAGTGCCTATACTGAGTTCTGCACGGATAGACTTGATCTTATCGTAACAATAAAGCTCAGTGAGGTCTATCTGCTCACTATATCGGTGAGCTTCTTTTCGTATATCAAATCCAGATGGGATACGCTCATGTATTATCTTATCAAGCTTTTTTAGCTCGATGTGCTTTTCCTTCAGCCTGACTGTTTCCATGCCGCAGCCGATATCAACGCCTACGAAATTAGGAACAAGCTTGTCCTTTACGGTCATAGTGGTTCCGATAGTGCAGCCTGCACCGGCATGAACATCAGGCATAATTCTTATTTTAAGTCCTTCAGCCATAGGCTGATTACATATCTCAGTGATCTGAGACATAGCGTTTTTGTCAATGACATCTGTAAACACTTTAGCCGTATTATGTTTTCCGTTTAATTCGATCATAATGATTCCCTTTCCGAGTCTGCAAAAGGGTACAAAAAAGCACTCCCGCAGGAGTGCTTGGCTATTAGTGTGCGCAACAAATCAGCACACGGCTGTACACGATAGGCAAACTCCATGCTTTATTATACAAATATTAAATTTTGAAATCGGATATGAGTTATAGCTTCTGGTCATGGTGTTCACCGTCCTTTCATAGAATATGGCTATATTATATCCGTATACAGTTCAGATGTCAAGTATATTTTGAAAATGTAACTGAACTGTAATCGAATGAACGGTATCCAGCCATTCCATTTCAATCTAAAAAATGAATAGAAACATACTCCATTACCCCCACCAACTATGCAATATGCTTTTTCATCATAGTTTTACATCATATTTGTCTTTCGACTCGGATAATATTCTTTTCATTTCATCAAGCGTAATGTCGTTCTCAACAAGTCTTGTGAGTCCTTCTTCAAAATCCGCAAGACGAAATTCCATTTCTTCTATTACCTTGGCAGAACCTTCGTGTGTTTTGATATACTCGCTGACCTGCCTGATAAGCTTCTCATCTTCAGGAAGCTCGCCTTCATACAGCGAAACATTTATAAGCGGTGAGAACTCATCATAACCTGTATAATAATGCTTTATGCCACGTGCTGAAACTACACGGTCTGATCCTCTTTCTGTTATATACCTCAGACAGCCCGGGGAGCAGCATTCGTAGATATTATCAGCCACCCATATAACAACAGCATGATATGGGGCATGGAATGGACGGCAGTCTACAGTAAGGATA
>JAEEGL013392547.1_pt1 | contig 18841 bp, 18 predicted proteins | sample 9134231 | NCBI WGS metagenome assembly JAEEGL01 (sample SAMN16246548, study PRJNA631951) | gut metagenome | biome: gut microbiome; feature: rumen; material: fiber-attached | host: Bos | place: Iran: Karaj | collected 2018-10 | reverse complement strand
TAAAGGCATCAGCGTTCAGCTGCTGTCCAAACATGTTTATAATAAGAACGTCTCTTTGTTCTTTACACCGAATTTGGAGGAAATCCGTATCTATGTGCAGCAGTATCTTCTGAAAAACTCCAAATCCCCCTCCTCACTGATTGAAAGTATGGAGCGTCGAGGTTATTATCGGCTGAACACACAAAACAATCCCGATGCCCGGCAACTCATGTTAAAATTCAAGGATGAGCATCCTATTGAAGAAATAGAAGAGAAGCCTTCTAAAGACCTCTCTTTGGATTTGTTTGATTTATAATACCTTTCTATTTAAGAAATCTTGTAATAGAGTTTACTTACTTCATCAGAAACATGTTTGGCATTGAATCTCTTTTCTACTAAAGAACGGGCAGAAATACCAAATTGCTTACATCTTTCAGGGGATTCTGCTAAAGATATTACGGCATTAGAAAAAGCACGGATATCATTAAATGGGATGATTATACCATTTTCTTCGTTGCGAATTAATTCGCATGTTCCATCCGTGGGAGTAGCTATAATTGCTTTCTCCATAGCCATTGCTTCTAACAATGCAATAGATAGTCCTTCCCACAGGCTCGGAAGACAATAAACATCTATGGCATTTAGGAGTTCGGGGACATCAGTTCTGAATGAAGACCTAAACAAATAGTCATTCATACGATGTGACTTAATAAAATCGTCAACCTCTGAATCCATATCTCCTTCACCAACAAAGAGTCCTTTTATAGATGAGTTAGTATGATGAGCTTCAATCAGTGATTCAAGAAAAGCAATAGGATTCTTTTGCTTTGTGCATCGTGCAATAAAGCCAATAACAAAATCAGAACTGGAAAAGCCAAAATCTTCTCTAAGGCTTGTGTATTGAGAGTGTGGATTGAATCGGTCTAAATTAACACCATTTTCAATAACAGTTGCATCTTTTAGTCCAAAAGTTTTTTTCCCAGTTTCAGAATTGCTTTGTGAAACACAGATTACCTGATTGGCATAATGACAAATCAATTTTTCGCTCCAACTTCTTATTTTCTTTATGAGAAACGATTGATCATCATGAAAGCTCCAACCATGAACAGTATAGATGAAAGGAAGCTTTGTTTTTATTATAGGATAAATGAGATTTGAGGCGGCCCTGCTACCGTGAGCATGAACTATATCAATTTCTTCGTCCTTAATCAATTTAATTATTTTGTTCTGAACAGTTATGTCAAAAGGTTTTTCAGTGTTAATAACATGACAATTAATCCCCATCTGAGTTAGTCTGGTGATCATCTCACCATCAGAGAAAGACAAGCAAACTGGCTTTATCTCATCTTTGTTGAAATAATAAACTAAATCAAGCAGATGAGATTCTCCTCCGCCAATTCTACCTTGACGTATAACCTCTAAGACTTTCTTCATATTTGTTTTATGATTTTAGCGGGTACACCAGCCACAAGCGAATGGTCTGGTACATTCTTTGTAACTACGGCTCCTGCTGCTACCACACAGTGCTGTCCGATATGAACACCAGGCAGGATAACGGCATTTGCTCCAATCCATACATCATCTCCAATAGTAACAGGTGTCGTACTTACGCCTTGTTCGTCAATTCGTTTATTTGTATCTTCAAAGTTGTGATTCAGGGCTGTTACCGTAATACCTTGTGCCAGATTAACGTGATTACCAATGGTAACGGGACCAATGATCGTATTATGCAATCCCACTCTGGTATAGTCGCCAATGATCACATCACCTACGGCATTATTGATACAGGCAAACGACTCAACCACCGAATAGTCACCAAGTCTGAACTGTCTATAGGGTGGGGTGTCCATCCTGACAGAGCGATGGATCACACTATGTTTTCCCCGATGTTGATACAAGGGAGCTAAGAATCTAATGTACCAGCGAGGCCTAGTCTCCACCTGGTTCATGATCAGCCAATCCACCAGCCTTTTTAGTTTCGGATTGCCCTTGAATTTATCCCTGACTTGTTCACTATTCATAATACCTTTGCTTTTTCAAATTACAAAAATAGATATTATTTTGTGTATTTCCAAATTTTTTCCTATTTTTGCAGGAAAATTATCAGTAAAATAGAATTATAGCACAAGAAATCTGTCTTATGAATATACTGTTCTTAGTCTATCATGGCTTCTCTGACGTGAGTGGTATCTCTAAAAAAATCCACTATCAGGTGAAAGGACTTCGTGAAAATGGTCATGAAGTGCATTTGTGTTCCTATGGATTTGATTCAAGAGGTCATCGCTGCAGATATATTGATGATCAGGTCATACGGGATTATGGCACTGGAAAACTGGCGGCACTTCGACAACGCTTTGATTACAATTGTATTTATGATTATTGTGAACTTAATGGAATCCAGTTTGTATATTCCCGCTGTTTTATGAATGCAGATCCAATACAGATACGTTTCTTCAGAAGATTAAGGATTATTGGCATTAAGACTGTAATGGAAATCCCAACCTATCCATATGATGAGGAATTAGCTTTTTTTTCATGGGATATCAAGTTGAAATTAAAGATTGACCAATTATTCAGAAATAGGTTGGCAAAAGAGATGACTGCTATTGTCACTTTTTCTAGTGAAGAACAGATATTTGGACAGCGCACGATTCGAATCAGTAATGGGGTTGATTTTGATAGCATTCCGCTTCATCAGTATCATCCATCGACTGATGGCGCTATTCATTTGATAGGAGTTGCCGAAGTGCATATCTGGCATGGCTATGACCGCTTGATAGCGGGCTTAGGAGAATATTATCAAAACACGCCCAATCCCCGGCAAGTCTATTTTCATATCGTTGGAGGTGTTCATCCTGTTGAACGTTATCAAGCTAATGCTTTCCATCCAGGTATGCAGGCCATAATTGATAAATATGGTATTCAGGATAAGATTATTTTCCATGGTCAGTTATTTGGTGATGCTTTAGATGATGTCTTTAATCAAAGTTGTTTCGCTGTAGGTAGTCTGGCGAGACATCGTAGTGGCATCACTATTATCAAGACTCTGAAAAACCGAGAGTACGCCACTCGTGGCATACCTTTTATTTATAGTGAGCAAGATAGTGATTTTGATCATCAACCGTATGTCATCAAAGCTCAACCAGATGAGTCTCCGATAGATGTGCCTCAGATTCTGGATTTTATTGATCAGCATCATTTCCAACCAGAAGAGATTCGTAAAACGGTGGAACATCTGTCTTGGAAAATTCAGATGCAGAAAGTTATAGATGAATTGTAAATGTTATGACTCAATAATTTGCTTCCAATCATTGATAATTTGCTTGATCTCAAATCTGTTGGCAATCTCTAATGCCTCTTTTGATTTTTCATTCCAAAGAATTTTGGTAGCTTTATCTAAAGCCTGAGCTAGATCATTGACATCGCCATTTTTGAAATATAGTCCGAATTCCTTCATGATTTCCTTACTCGTAGGTAAGTCTGATGAAACTATAGGGAGTCCATGTGCCATAGCCTCCACCAAAACCAATCCAAAACCTTCCCATCTTGAACTAAGGACATAGATTTGGGCTTTGGAATAATAAGCTTGAATATTATTAGTAAACGGATGGATTTTAACTCTTTCGCCTAAATTATACTTATGGATGAGTTCTTTATATAGAGACTCTTCAACACCTTCTCCAACTATATCTAATGTCCAGTTTGAATTCTTTTTTGCAAACAAGTGAAATGCTTCAATCAGCAGATCAAACCCTTTGTGTAGATGTGAAAAACGACCAACCGCTAAAAAACTGTTAGAATCCCCTTTAGATTGTTCTCCTGGTATTAAGGTCTGAGGATTATAGATGACCTTTGGGTGGAAATGGTAATCATACTCTTGATAAGTCTCTGCATCATGTTTGCATAGAACAATTACCTCATCTAACTTTTGGAATTGATACACGTAATGTCGTTTCCTATCTGCACCAATATATAAAGAAGTGTTGCAAAACAATGCTTCAAAAGAATTGTGTATCCAGCCAATCAGTTTTGTGTTTGGCAAATCTGAACGTAGAGTTGCTAATCTGGCTGCCAGAGGGGCATGAACACCAATAATAACATCGTATTCACCCTTTTTTAACTCATTTGCCAATGCAGATCTAAGTGGTGCGGGAAAAGAACTTCTTGCATAAAGATTTGATGCCCATTTTGATCGGAAGTGACATTTCAGATAAATACCACTATATAGCCTGTATATATTTTTTATCCGGTTCTTTATGATGGGATATTTGAAGAATCGATATGTAATATTTGAACTGCCTAAATCATATATTTCCGGGTTATAAGATTCAGGTTTGTCAAATGTCACAATTGTAACTACATAATCTTTTGCTAATTCCTTTGCAATGACTGCAGTTACTCGCTGCACGCCTCCAATTGTGAAGATGGAGTCTGTTAAAAAGCAGATTTTTTTCATTCTAGTTGCAAAAATACAGATAAAAATTGATATTTCCAAATATTTTTCTTAAATTTGCAAAAGAATTACTTTTCTGGGAATATGAATAATGAAAAGCGATATAAAATAGTCTATTGCACGCCAGCTTTATATATGGCTGGAGGAGTGGAACGTGTCTTAACATTGAAGGCAAACTATTTTGCAGAGCATTTTGGGTATGATATTACCATTATATTGACTGAAGGAAAGGACAAACCACTTTTTTATCCACTTTCCGATAAAGTGAAAGTCATTAATTTGGATATAGGTTTCGAGGAATTATGGACATGTTCTTTTCTTAAAAAAGTGTTCGTTTATCTAAAGAAACAATATCTTTTTAAGAAGTTACTAAAACAAGAACTTTTACGTATTCGTCCTGATCTTACAATCAGTTTATTAAGGCGTGAAATTAACTTTATCACATCCATTAATGATGGCAGTAAAAAAATTGGAGAGTTGCACGTTAATCGGTCGAACTATCGTAATTTTGAACAAGGAGATACGAATGTAATAAAGAATATCTTTTCAAAATTCTGGATGAATAGTTTAATAAGGAACTTAAAACATTTAGATAAATTTGTTGTTTTAACCGAAGAAGATAGCCATAATTGGACAGAACTGGACAATGTTGTTGTCATTCCAGACCCATTGACATTTTCCTCTTCATCCTATAGCTCACTTTCAGAAAAGCGTGTGATAGCAGTTGGAAGATATGTCTATCAGAAAGGATTTGATTTGTTGATTCGATCATGGTCGATTGTGGAGAAAGAATGTCCTGATTGGAGCCTGACCATTATAGGACAGGGCAATCGTTTGGAATACGAGTCGTTGATGAATGAACTTCATGTTGACAAATCCCGATGTAAACTGATGGGGCCAACAGATAATATTCTGGATGAATATATGAAAAGTTCTTTGTTGGTCATGAGTTCACGTTTTGAAGGTTTTGGGATGGTGCTCGTTGAAGCGATGAGCTGTGGACTACCGGTCGTTTCATATGATTGCCCTTGCGGGCCTAAAGACATCATTCAAGATCATGTAGATGGCTTATTAGTAGAAAACGGGAATGTAGAAAAGTTATCAGAGGCTATTATTTGGATGATACAACATCCAGAACAGCGCAAGGCAATGGCAAATAAAGCTGTTGAGAATGTACAGCGGTTTAAAATTGACCAGATAGCAGAACAATGGAAGTTATTATTTGAAAAATTGATGTAATGAAAATACTTTATGTTTACCACTCCTTAGCTTTCTGGGGAGGGATCGAACGAATATTAGTTGACAAGATGAATAATCTAGTTAATATGTATTACGATGATGTCTATCTATTAACTACAGACCAAGGGGATCATCCGCTGACATATAGTTTGAATAGCGGAGTGCATCTAAAAGACTTGGGAATTCGCTACCATCGGCGATATCAGTATCATGGACTGAAACGACTATGGATGACTTACCGATTGAAATCATATTACCGTCATAGGTTGTCTGAACAACTCTATGAAATACGGCCCGATGTGATTGTCTGTACAACTTCTCGTTATGTTGATATAGAATTATTGACAGAGTTAAAAGGTTCGACACCATTGGTTGTTGAGTCTCATTCTATTTGTAAACGAACATTTGGACAAGGAGGTTTGTATAATATTTATTTGAATGATAGATTGCGTAAAAGTTTGCTAAAGGCTCAGGCAATAGTGGCGTTGACTGAACAAGATGCTGCTGATTGGCGTATTTTTCATCCAACTGTTAATGTGATTCCGAATATGGTGAATCAAAATGAGGGAGCTTTTGCTGATTTGTGTCAGCATCGAGTAATCTTTGTTGGCAGATTTGATTACCAGAAACAGCCGATGGAGATGATTCGGATTTGGGAGAAGGTCTATCAAAACTTCCCAGACTGGCATTTAGATTTATATGGTGAGGGAGAAGAGAGGCGGTCTCTAGAGATGGCGATAGCGTCACTTGGGATGAATATACATGTGCATCCCCCCACACCACAAATCTATGACTGTTATCGTCAGCACTCTATTTTGGTGTCCACCTCTCTTTTTGAACCTTTTGGGTTGGTAATACCTGAGGCGATGAGTTGTGGTTTGCCAGTGGTGGCATATGACGGCCCTTATGGCCCTTCGGAATTGCTTCATGACGGTAAGACTGGTTTTTTGATTCCTTGTAATAATCAAGAGGCTTTTGCTAATCGACTTACTCTGCTGATGGGAAATTTGGAATTACGACAGCGTATTGGTCAGTGTGCAGTGATCTCTTCTAAGCGTTTCCAAAAAGAGCATATTATGCCTTTATGGCATACTTTCTTTGAACAAATAATAAAATGATGTCATACGAAGTAACTATAGGTATTCCTGTATATAATGTAGAGAAATATATTCTTCAAACGTTAGAATCGGCGCTTGCACAGTCATTTCAAAGTATTGAGTTTCTGATTTGTGATGATTGTGGAACGGATTCGTCCATGAATATTGTTCGTGAGTATCAAAAAAATCATCCACGAGGAAATAATATTCGTATTGTGTGTCAACCGAGGAATATGGGTGTTAGTGCTGCTCGGAACAGACTGATAGATGAAGCAAAGGGGCGTTTTTTGTATTTTATGGACAGTGATGACATAATAGAACCATACACGATAGCATTGCTGGTTGATAATCAGAATAAATATAATGCAGACATAGTTTTTGGTTCATACGACAAAATAGAGACTTATCTAGAGAATAGGAGGGAAAAGTCTATGCAGTATCCTCTAAACGTATTTTGGGAAGAAGATCAATTGGCTACTTTCGCATTTCGTAAATATGGTGGTATCCAAGCTTCTGCATGTAACTATCTTGTTAGTCTGAAGTTGTTGCATAGTATCGGATTGCGCTTCATCGACATCAACTATTGGGAGGATATGGCCTTTACCTATGAACTGGTCACTTACTGCAAAAGAGCGGTAATGCTCCCTGATATCACTTACCATTATATTTGTCGTTACGATTCGTTGAGCAATTATCAGCAACGAATGACAATTACTAAAGACGAAATCCTACGCAATTTGAAAGCAGTTACCTTTCTGAAGGAAAGAACCAAGCGTCTGAAGACAAAGATCTATTATCCTCTCCGCTGCAATGTTGTGATGATGACAGATTTTTATGTACTTTGTAATGTGTTGAAGAATTATCAGAAAATAACTCCTTCTTTTACAAAGAAAGAGATGAAAGATGTTATGACTCATCCTGCAACATTGTCAGAAATATTGCGATTTAAAAAAGCAAGATTGCAAAATCTTTTATTGTATATTTTGGGGCATTTGCCATCAGGATTGATGGTTGTTTTGGTTGAATTTATTGGACATCGTAAAGGATTGATATAATTGTAGGTCTGTATGAAAATTTTTATATTGTTTCGTTCTGTTGTTATTAGAGGAGGTATTGAACGTGTTTTGATTAATAAAGCTAATTGGCTTTCGAAAAATGGGCACCAAGTGATATTTCTTACTTATGAGCAAGGGCATCATCCTTTTTCGTTCGCATTAGAATCAAGGGTAAAACACTTAGATTTGAACTGCAGGTTTTTTAAAGTATATCAATCTGTATTTTGGCTTCGACATTTTAAAAAGATGATGATGCGTATCAAATTCCGTAAAAGGTTGAAAGATGTGATAGATACCTATAAAGGCGATATCCTCATTATTCCGAATACAATTGACGAGTACTTAGCAGAAATCGCCTCTTTATCGAATGTAATTCCAATTGTTTTTGAAAGTCATAGTGCTCATGTAGTATCCCCTAGAAGATCAATAAACTCGTGGATTACAGATAAGCGATATTTATCTTATATTCCACAATTCCGTATGGTTGTTTCGTTAACTCAAGGTGATGCTACATTTTGGCATCGATATACTTCCCGCGTGAGTGTGGTTCCTAACTCTTTACCATATTATCCTGAGAGTTTGACTATTTGTAAAGAGAAACATTTTAGAATAATTTGCGCAGCTCGATTACAACCAATTAAACGATTGGAGCGGATGATTGATGCTTTCCAGTTAATCGCAGAAAAATACCCATTTTGGCATCTTGATATTTATGGTGACGGACCAGAACGAGATAAACTACATGGTCTTATTAGTTATCAAAAACTATCAGATAGAATAAAAATACACCAGTCTACAATTGATATTTACACAGAATTCATGAAGAGTGATTTTTTTGTATTAAGTTCTGACATGGAGGGTTTTGCTTTAGTCTTGATAGAGGCAATGGCCTGTGGTATTCCTGTAGTTTCTACTGCTTGTCCGTTTGGTCCACAAGAAATTGTTGATCCATACAAAACGGGTCTCTTATCCGAACTTAATGTAAATGATTTGGCAATGAAAATGGAATGGATGATTCTGCATGAAGATGAGCGTAAGGAAATGGGAATAAATGCTCGCATTTTTGCACGTAATTTTCAAGAAGATATTGTTATGAAAATGTGGGAGAGCTTATATTCCAGTTGTCTGGTAGAATTAAAATGATAATTTTTACAAAAGAACATTCCTCTAAAATGCTATTTGGAAATCTTTTTATAACTATATAACAAAATATGGCTTGGTACGAAAAATATCTTAGTATATACGGAAAATCGTTCAGTGAAGTTCCTCAAGAGATTATTGATGGCACTCGTGAGCGTTTGGCTGCGCTGCAGAATGAGCATCCAGTGGCCTCGATTGTTATTATCGGTTACAATGAGGAAACTCATCTTCAGGCATGCCTTTGGGCAATCAGTGAGATCAAATGTAAATATCCAGTCGAAATTATTGGTGTCGATAATGACTCTAAAGATCGTACAGCAGAAATCTATGAGAAGTCAGGTATCCCTTATTATACTGAATATCAGCATTCATGCGGCTATGCTCGTAGATGTGGTTTAGAGCATGCGAAAGGTAAGTATTATTTCGATGTAGATAGTGACACCCTCTATCCACCGATGTATTATGAGCTGATGCTGGAGCAACTGATGAAACCTGGTGTAGTGGCTGTGTCTGCTACATGGAGTTATTTTCCTGATGCTAATCACTCTAAACTTGGTTTGAGGTTATATGAGTTAAGTCGTGATTTATTCTTGTGGGTTCAGCATTTTAAGCGTCCAGAACTAAGTGTGAGAGGCCTGGTGTTTGCCTATGAGGCAGAGTTGGGTAGAAAAGAGGGTTATCGGGTAGATATCATCCGTGGAGAAGATGGTTCTATGGCCTTATCATTGAAAAAGTATGGTAAGATAGCCTTTCTTCGTGATCGCCGTGCTTGTGCCATCACAGGTTATGGAACCATTGGAGAACAGTCTCTTTGGTGTAGTTTTGTCCAACACATGAAGATTCAAGGCAAGGGATTTACTCGGATTTTCCACAAGACTGATCATTACGAGGATACCGAAGACAATCTGGTAAAGAATATATAGTGTTTTGTGTGTAGGGCATTGGTGAAAACAATTAGGAGTGACTATATAATTAGGAATACTGCGTTTTGAATGGTAAAGCTATGAAGTTAAATTGTCAAGAAAGAGACTCAAGCATTGAACTATTAAGAATAATTGCAATGCTATTAGTTCTTATGGTTCATGCAAGTTTTAAGGCATTGGATGCTCCTACTATGGAGGATGTGTTAAATAGCCCAATATCTTCATTCCTACGTTTCCTTAGTGAGTCAATATCCATAATCTGTGTTAATGTGTTTATTCTCATTACGGGATGGTTTAGTATTCGCCCGAAAGTTTCGCGTTTCTGTGGTCTTGTCTTTCAGGTATTATTTATTGCAGTATTCATATATCTATGTTTACTACTTCTAGAGGAAATAGAACCATGGGGAGTGCTTGATTGGATAAGGCTTTTGTTATTGCGCAGGGAACTTTGGTTTGTTAGTGCATATTTGGTTCTATATATTATTTCACCAATCCTAAACGCCTTTGTCTCAAGCGCAGATCGTAAGACATTTAAATATGTTTTGTTGACATTCTTTGTTATTCAAACAATATACGGTACATCAAGTAAATGGTCTTTCTTTTGTTCTGGATATTCTCCATTGTCTTTTGTTGGTTTGTATCTATTGGCAAGATATATGAGAATATACCATTGCAGATTCTGCACTTTACCAAAATGGTACGATATATCCATTTATTTATGTTCAACGATTTTGATAACAATTATGTCAATGATATCTGTCGGTTATGCAGGGTATGATGGTTGGCTCTTTTATGAGTATTCGTCACCTATGGTTATAATAAGTTCTGTTTGTTTCTTTCTTTTTTTTACAAAGTTGTCTTTTCAAAACAAAGCTGTCAATTGGGTTGCAAGTTCTGCGTTTGCTGTCTATTTGTTTCACTGCGACCCATCGCTTTTTTATCCGTATTACCTTCTTCCTATTAAGAGTTTTTACAACAATGATCCATTTTTCTTGTTTCTTCTTCATACATCTAGCCTTATAATAGTAGTTTTCATTATGGCAATTTTGGTTGATAAAATTAGAGCTTTTTTTTGGAATAAGATATTGTTCTATTATAATTATTTCTTCTGCAATAGTAATTAATATTTTGGCTAAAGTAGATATATATATATTGATAATAGTTCAATATTTATTTACTTTTTTGACCAATTAGGGTGTGAGAATGGTTTCCTGTCCATAAAATGACGGGATAGAGAATCCCAACAATAGCAATGGTGATAGGGTAGTGCTTCATACCAATGATAACAAATGGTTCCATTGATGTATTGAACATATCCAAGCATATAATTAATGAGAGTTATGAATACGACATGAAGTCCGATAATCACTAAGGTACCAATAGACAGATTGATGATGAGTTGCGGTCTGAAGTGGCTCAACAACTTACAGCCATAAAGTATGCTAAAGAGAAAGCCGATGTTTGATGGATAGAAAAGGGTAATGTGTAGGATATGCTGACCTGCTCTAAAGGCATGGAGATGCCAATGGAAGAATAGGATACTCATGCAAAGACAGATCGGGCATCCAATCAAATCTCTACGCTTATTACCATCTCTGAATAATAGGTTTTGCCCAAATACATAACCTATATAATAATAAGGTTGTCGCCAGAGAATACCCATTGGGGTGAGATTGGGAGCAAAGAAGTAGTATTTATTGGCTATATAAAGAATAACGGAAATGATACATAGCGAGATCATGATTTGTGTAGATAGTGAAACACTTTATCCGCCGATGTATTGTGGGTTAATGTTGAAACAGCTGATGAAATCTGGTGTGGTAGCAGTATCTGCTACATGGAGTTATTTTTCAGATGTCAATCACTCTAAACTAAGAAATATGGTAAAATCACCTTCTTGCATGATCGTCGTACTTGTGCTATCACTGGTTATGGTACTATCGGGCAGCAATCGCTTTGGAATAGCTTTATCCAGCACATGAAGATTCAAGGAAGGGGCTTACGCGTATTTTTCACAAGACCAATCATTACGAGGACTCCGAGGACAATCTGGAAAAAAATAGGTAATACGTTTCAATCTTTGTTGCTCATCAAATAATCAAACTGAAAGCACCAGTTATGTAGAGCGTATTTCTTACCCAGAATTACTACATGTTTGTTGGCGCCTTGAGAGTCACGTAGATTTCCTCTTGGTCCTTTGTTCCAACCGCTTTTCCAATATTCGCCATTGACAGCGTAACGAATTTTACATCCAATAGGAGATTCGTTGCATCTAATAATAACTGTATCGCCATCTATATTGACATTTGAAATAATATCAATATTATCTTTCCGAATGACATTGAAACCATAGTTGTTCACTTTTCTTATAGAAACAGTATCAAAACATAGGGGATGGCAGGGTACATTAAATTGTATGCGTAGCTCGTTATCCTTAATCTCTGTCTTGACGGGAACTACGCCAATAAAGCGTTTCTCATGATGTAACAATGCCAATAAAGATTCAGCAACAAGGTATCCAATTCTTTTTTGACTAACACCATCAGGGTGTAATGACTCATCCACGTATGAATATGGATACATAGGCCCACTAGCCCAGAATGCAGAATCGTCTCTTATAAGTTCCATTTGGGCTTGTGGTGCCTGGGCTTCTGTGCCGTTGTAATTATTTGGTTTATATCTTGTTCCTTTAGTGACGATGTTTGATTGATAGCTGATTATTCGGATGTCATTTGATTGGTGTGTGATTTTTTTGATGTCGGTATTTAAATCTAAATAAATCTGTTCCAAAAGAGTCTTGTAATCTGTTCCGGGATAATCGGCAATGTCAGATTCTCCTTGCATCCAACAAATCGCTGGTATATTGAAATCCCATTCTATATCTTGAGCATGACTATAGGCACAGGTTATTTCTTCTAAAAATTTTTGATAAGGCGAAGAGCCTTTCATCAGTTTCTTTAAAGGTTGCGTGCCTAGTCCTCCAGGAAAGGTGCAGATGATAGTGTCTTCTCCTGTTTTTGTAGCGAGAGATTCTGCCATACCATAGATGGACAATTCAAAAGAACGTTTGTCATAGTGAAGAAGTCTTTTAATATATTGTTTCAATCTGCTGGTTGGATCGAAATAGCCGAAAGCATAGTCTAAATGTTCTGTGACAATTCTGCCATTATAGTTGATACGAAGAGAATCGAAATCTGTAATTCGTATTGCTTCTTCGCCAAGTGCATAGCTTTGACCATAAACAGGAACGCATATTACCACCTTGTGACCATAATCGGCATTCTTTCCCTTGATATGAAAATAGGTGCATAAGCCTAATAGGACAACAACTAATATTATAAGTAATTTATAGAAATGTTTCATTCCAATATAATTGAATTTGCTGCAAAAGTACAAAAAAAGAAGAATATTGTAAACTTTGTTAGACAATTATTATTTTTTTTCAATTGTTTTATGTATTTTTGCAGCAAAACTATATATAATGAAAAGTTTTAGAGAATTAAAAAAGTTGGCAAAAGAAGAACAGAATGTGCCTAAGATGAAAGTGGCTTTACTTGGTGATACAGCCACCCAGTTGTTGGTAACAGCGATTAAGGGAGAAGCTGCTGATAGAGGCTTGTCACTTGATATATATGAAGGAGAATATAATCAAGTGGAACGCCAACTGATGGATCCGACAAGTGAGTTGTATGAATATGATGCAGAGATAACTATCATTTTCCAGTCAACACATAAGTTGGGGGAATATCATAGTTCCTTATCTATAGAGAAACAGGAACAGTTAGCAGATGACCGGCTGTCTTTTTTATTGTCTTTATGCGAGAGTCCATCCTTCGCAAATAAGAAGATCATCTATCTCAATTATCCTGAGATAGAAGATACTGTGTTTGGTAGCTATGCCAATAAGGTGGTATCATCCTTTTCATATCAGGTACGTAAGTTTAATTATGAATTAATGAATCTCGCCAGACAATACCCAAATCTGTTTGTTTGTGATATTGCTGGTTTGCAGAATTTGTATGGCAGGCAGTTTATGTTTGCTCCCAATGTCTATATGACAACGGAGATGGTACTTAGCATCAATGCACTTCCGTATGTTGCTTCAAGGATAGTGGATATTATTGCTGCCATCAAAGGTCATTTTAAAAAATGCCTGATTCTCGATTTAGATAACACGGTTTGGGGGGGCGTGATAGGTGATGATGGCTTAGAAGGCATCGAATTGGGACATGGCTTAGGCATTGGAAAGGCTTTCACAGAATTCCAGATGTGGGTCAAGAAACTGAAACAGCGTGGTATCATCATCTGTGTGGCTTCCAAGAATAATGAAGATACTGCAAAAGAACCTTTTGGGAAGCATCCAGATATGGTGTTGAAACTTGATGATATTGCTGTATTCCAAGCAAATTGGGAGACCAAAGTTGACAATATCCGTACTATTCAAAGAATCTTGAATATCGGCTTTGACTCTATGGTATTCTTGGATGATAATCCTTTCGAACGGAATATGGTTCGTGAAAATATTCCCGGAATTATGGTACCGGAACTTCCTGACGACCCTGCTATGTATCTGGAATTTTTGTATTCACTGAATCTGTTTGAGACAGCATCTTATAGTAATGCTGACAAAGATCGTACGAAACAATATCAGGTTGAAGCCAAGCGCGTATCTCTATCAAAGACCTTCACTAATGAGGCTGATTTCCTGAAATCTTTGAATATGATCTCTACTGTGTCTGGTTTTACAAAATTCAATACGCCCAGAATTGCACAGCTTTCTCAGCGGAGTAACCAGTTCAATCTTAGGACAGTCAGATATACAGAAAAGGATATAGAGTCAATGGCAAAGGATTCTGATGTAGTTGATCTGAGTTTCACGTTGGAGGATAAGTTTGGAGATAACGGACTTATTGCTGTTGTCATTATGAAGAAACATGATGATGAGACGTTGCTTGTTGATACATGGTTTATGAGTTGTCGTGTCTTGAAACGTGGTATGGAAAACTTTACGTTGAATACGATGGTAGAGTATGCCAAAGCAATGGGGTATAAGAGAATTATTGGTGAATATATTCCGACACCAAAGAATAAGATGGTAGAGCAGCATTATAAAAATCTGGGGTTTGTTCCAATGACGGCATCCTCACATCTGTATATGTTGGAGTTAGAAAAATATACTCCGCGAAAATGTTACATCACAAAAAGAGAAGAGAAAGAATCATAGATTTGAATTTAGCTCTTTGCAAATTTTCTTTGAATATACCTCAGCCCCTTTCCTGTTAAGGTGCCCAAAATCATAAAATAAATCTGGATGCCCAACAAATGAGGAGTCTCTGTAATGATCGATAAATGGTATGTTGTTTTTAGATGCCAGTTCTCTAGGTATCTTGAAAACATCTTCCTTTGAACATGCGTACATAGGTGATACTATTATTATAAGATGAATGTTCTTTTGTTTGCAGTCTTTGATAAATCTTTCTAATAATCTTATTCGTTCTTGGTCTAAAGGAAAAGGGTATTCTTCAGCTTTAACACCTGCAGTATCCATGGTGCCATCAAGAGGTTTCCATCCTTTTAGGTTTCTATCCATTGCCCCCCATTTTCCCAATAATAGGTTGGGTAAGCTTCCTGTATATCTATAAACGGTTGAGATGTAGTAACTATAATAATTTCCTGTAAGCTTTAACATTTCATCGCATCCTTCGCTCATCCCACAATATGGAGCCAATGAGCCTGCTCTTTCTACACCAGAGAACGGCAATTTAAGCCATTCACTAGGATGAATTTCTAAAACAATAACCTTTGGGGTATACCGATTTAATATATTACTTAGTAAACCATAATAATAATAGATGTTTTTGATCCCCCAATCTCCAGCATTAAAGCTGTCTATGCCAAGTTCCTTCTCAATAATCGATGGAACATAATGGTGTAGGCATCTCGAGCTACCCATAAAGAGCATAGAGGCATTTGTTGATTCAACTGTATAGCTTATTTTGTATTCGTCAGTTGCATTGGATTGTCTATAAAGATATCCTAACCCAACTCCTAAAACTCTGTCTATCAATAGGAAAAAACAAATGATAGTTGTAAAATGCAAAATTATTTTTTTCATTCAGAATTGGAAATAAATAAATTGGTTATTGTCGAATACCCCAAATAATAAAATGCATATTATTTCTAAACAAAGAATTAAATCCACTTGATATGGCTTAGTCCATCTAAGTTGGTTTGCCCCTTTTGGGGTAAACCATTCTTCTTTTATGTCAACATAAATAAGAACTGTTAGGCAAATAATTGCATTAATCAGAGTAGGCATGTCATAAAACAGATTGCCATTCCATGAGTAAAAAGAGTGATATATTATTGAGCATGCATCTGATAAAGATGACGCACGAAAAATGAACTGGCCAATAGTAACAAGGAAATAGGTACTTACTATTTTTGTGACTAATACAAAGAATGAACAAATATTCCTTCTATTTTTAATTTCCTTTTTCTTACTTAAATGCCCACTTAGAAGTAATGGTATAAATAACAAACCATGATAAAATCCAAAAACAAAAAAGGTCCAGTTGGCACCGTGCCATAATCCCACAAATAACATGTTAATTATAATAGCCAGCATTGTACCATGGATTCCAAAACGGCGAAATTTGATGTTTAAAGGAAGAAAGATGTAATCTGTGAGCCAGGATGTTAGTGATATATGCCATCTCCTCCAATATTCGGAGATGTCTGTTGAAAAGAATGGACGTTTGAAATTCTCTGCAACTTGGAACCCAAGAATCAATGCGACACCTATGGCCATTTCGCTATATCCTCCAAAATCTGCATACATTTGAAGAGGATAGAGTAGAGAGGCAAAGATGATAGATATTGTAGAGTGATGCTCGTAATTTTTAAAAATGGCACTGACATAAATATCCAGACGGTCAGCGATGCACATTTTAAGGAACATGCCCCATAAAACTCTTCTGAATCCTATTAAGAAATTGTCAGGATTAAAGAGTCTTGTCTGGTTCATTTGTTTGAGGAATGGCTTTGGACGATCAATAGGACCAGAAAGAATTGTAGGGAAGAATGCTATGTAATTTGCAAAACTAATAGCATTCTTTTCTGGTTGAATCTTTCCGTTATAGATATCCAGTACATAACTCATCAGCTTAAACGTAAAGAAACTGAGACCCACTGGAACTACAAGGTGTAATGCCGTCCAACTCAGATGAATGTTAAATATAGAGGCAAATGATGTTACAGATTCTGCAAAAAAATTAAGATATTTGAAATAGAAAAGTGCTCCAATACCAATAATAACTCCAATATTTGTGACTAAAGCTGCTCTGTTTTCATCTTCTCTATCTAAGTAGAAAGAAACTCCCTTTCCAAGTAGCCAGAATGCAAGTGTTAAGATGACGAGCAGAAGTGTCATCTTAATATCTACCTGAGAATAAAACCAATATGATCTTAGCATCAGAAACATATTTTGTAGCTCTTTCTTTTGTTGGCATAAATAGTATATAACCAACACAATCAGAAAGAACCACAAAAAGGTTAGGGAGTTGACAACCATAAAAACCTAGACTTTCTTTTGAATGCAATCTATCAAGTCCCCCACATTATCCCATGATAGGATTTCGCGTGATTTGAACTCAATGCCAAATGCCTCTTCCATGGCAGCCACTAATTGAATATGGCTGAGTGAATCCCAACCTTCTACATCCTCTGCAGTTGTATCGTCAGTCAATACAAGATTCTCCTGGTCCAATTCATCGCGGAAGATTTCTTCAACGCGTTTTAAAATTTCATTTCTTTCCATATCATCGTATAATATATTTATTGTTGATAATCAAATCCTAAATCTATTGCCATTTTTAATACGGCTTTTGTTTTTTCTATAGAGAATTCGCCTGATATCGAGGAATGTGTCCCTAATATAACAAATAGCTTCCTGTCTTTCGCTTTCTTAAGCCATAAACTTGTTTCTTCTAAATCCGTATTTTTAGTAATCATCAATCTCCCTAACTGAAAGGACTTTGTGTCTGGATTCAAAAGATTAGCACCTGTTATCATTTGGTAGCCCTTATCTTTGATGGCATCTCTAATGGCCCTGCTGTTAACGCCATGTGGTGAAACAATATAATTGATATTCCTCCTGTCAAATTGATTCTGTTGTAACCACTTCTCGCTTTTTTCTATGTCTGTAACGACTTCTTTGTATGTCCAATTCCTCCAGTCATCATGATTATATCCATGTAAAGCAATTCCATATCCATGTCTCTGCCAACACTTTAAGGAATCTATAATGTTCTTGTCCATATGACCTGGCACAATGGCAAATGTTGCTTTCAATTGTAGTTCATCACAAAGTTGCTTAATACAAAATATTCCATTTCCACTGTCGTCGTCTATGAGTAATAGCTCTGGATTCGCATCCTTTGTTTGAATATGCCAGCTATTGAGAATCCATAGATAGGCTGTTTGTTTAGTCCAGTCACCAACAACTATTGATTTACTTATACAGATAGGCAATATGAATATGGCCACAATTCCAAAAGCTATCAGCAAAATTGTTATTCTCCTTTTTATCTTTATCACAGTGCAAAAGTATAAAAAAAGAATGGTATATCCAAATTTTAATAGCTTTTTCTTCCAAATAGGATGGTTGAATGGCTTCTCGCCCAAATGATTATGGGATAGAGAATGCCGATAATGGCGATGGTGACAGGCAATGCCTCATACCAGTTATAACAAATGGTTCCATTATTGTTTTGAATATATTCAATCATATAGTTAATAATTGTAATGACAACTATGTGAAGTCCGATAATCACTAGGGTACCAATTGAAAGATTTATAGTTACTTGCGGCTTATAGTGGCACAGCAACTTGCAACCATAAAGTATGCCAAAGAGAAATCCGATGTTTGATGGATAGAAAAGGGCAATGTGTAGG
>JAEEGL017113206.1_pt1 | contig 18842 bp, 20 predicted proteins | sample 9134231 | NCBI WGS metagenome assembly JAEEGL01 (sample SAMN16246548, study PRJNA631951) | gut metagenome | biome: gut microbiome; feature: rumen; material: fiber-attached | host: Bos | place: Iran: Karaj | collected 2018-10 | reverse complement strand
TGGAGCTCGGCGTCCATTTCCTCGTGCTGGTGTTCGTCACCGGCATCTGCCTGCCGATCCACGAAAGTGCCCATGCACTGGCGGCCCACTGGCTCGGCGACGATACCGGCAAGCTCAAGGGGCGCATTTCCCTGAATCCTCTGGCGCACCTCGATCTCTACGGCACCCTGCTTATGTTCCTGGTCGGCTTCGGCTACGCGAAGCCCGTGCCGGTGAACATCCGCAACTTCCCGGCCGAGAAGCGCAAGTTCTATTTCGCCCTCACCGCGATCGCGGGCCCCGCGTCGAACCTGCTGCTCGCCCTCGTGTTCCTCATCTGCTACTGCGGCGTGCTGAAATACGCCTACGTCAATCTGATCCTGTCCAACTGGATCCGCGTGCTGCTCTATTTCTTCCAATACGCCGCGCTCATCAACATCACGCTTGCGGTGTTCAACCTGATCCCGGTCCCGCCGCTCGACGGCTCGCGCGTGCTCACCGCCGTGCTGCCCGATAAGATCTATTACAAGATCATGGCTTACGAGCGGTATATGGTGATCGGCCTGTTCATCGTGATCCTGCTGCTCAACCGGCTCGGTTTCTCGCCGATCTCCATCCTGTCCGGCTACGTTTACGACGGCCTGCTCAAGCTCGCGGGCCTGCCGTTCGGGCTCACCCTGTAAAAAGAGGTTTCGTTTTAAGTGACGCAGATCGAATACAAGATCGACGTGTTCGAGGGGCCGATGGACCTGCTCCTGCACCTGATCTCCAAGCACAAGCTGAATATTTACGACATCCCGATCATCGAGCTCGTGGAGCAGTATACGGCGTATATCCGCAACATGCAGGAACTGAACCTCGACGTGGCGTCGGAATTCCTCGAGATGGCGGCGCGGCTCATCCATATCAAGAGCCTGTCGCTGCTGCCGGTGCACGAAGAGGGCGAGATCCTCAAGCGCGAGCTCACGGGCGAGCTGATCGAATACGCCGCCTGCAAGCAGGCAGCCGAGGCGCTCTCGCTGCAGACGGACGGCTTCAACGCCATCGTGCGCCCGCCGGAGCCGATCGAGGCGGACATGACCTACACGCGCCTGCACGACCCCGTCGAGCTGATCGCGGCTTACATGCGCGTGGTGGGCAAAAAGCTCAGGCGCATGCCCCCGCGGTTCGACGTGTTCCGCCCCTACGTCCAGCGCAAGATCGTGTCGGTATCCGAAAAGATCCGCGCCGTGGTCTCGATGCTCAGCTTCACCGGCAAGCTCCGCTTCCGCGATATCCTCGTGCGCAGCGAGAGCCGGTCCGACATGGTGGCGGCATTCCTGGCGGTGCTCGAGCTCGCGAAGACCGGCCACGTGGACCTCGGCGGCGAGGGGGAGGACCCCACGCTCACACTTCTGAAGATCCCGGAAGGAGAACTTGATTTTGACTGAAGATACGATCAACTTTAAGGGCGCGGTCGAGGCCATCGTGTTCGCCTCGGGCGAGGCGATCGAGCGCGCGCGGCTCATGGAGGCGCTCGACTGCACGCCGGAACGCCTCGATACCGTCCTGCAGGAATTAAGGCAGGAATATGACGACCGCGGCAGCGCCGTGCAGCTATTGCTTCTCGGCAGCAAGGTCCAGTTCGCCACCCGCCCCGAATACGCCCCGGCTGTCCGCAACGTCCTGGACCTCAAGCGCAACCAGCCACTCTCGTCGGCGGCGTTCGAGGTGCTCGCCATCATCGCCTACAACCAGCCCGTCACGCGCTCGTTCGTCGAGCAGATCCGCGGCGTCGACTGCGGCGGCGTGATCAACACCCTGTGCCAGAGAAATCTCATCGAAGAATGCGGAAGGCTTGACTTACCGGGCCGACCTTTGATATACTGTACTACGGCGGATTTCCTGAAATGCTTCTGCATGTCAACGCTCGCCGAGCTGCCCGAGGTCACCGACGTTTCCGCCGCGGCCGAGGCGCTCAAGGACGTCGGCAGCGTGCCCCCCGAGGGCGGCATCGAAGGCCAGCTGTCCATACTGTAAGGAGGATTGCCTATGATCGTGCTCAAGATTATCGGCTGGGTGCTGTTGGGGCTTCTTGCCCTGATCGTGCTCGCGCTGTGCGTGCGCGTGCGCATCAGGCTCGAATATTCCGACGAGAACACCAGCGTCCTGCTCAAATGGCTCTTCCTGAAGTTCCCGCTGTATCCGGGCAAAGAAAAGAAAGAAAAGCCCGAAAAAGAAAAGAAAAAGAAAGAGCCCGAGAAAAAAGAAGAGAAGAAAGAAGAGCCCGCCGAAGAAAAAGAGAAGGGCGAGAACTTCCTCGTCACGCTCTATAACGCCGAGGGCGTCGGCGGCCTCATCGAGATCCTCAAAAAGGTGCTCGGCTACACCAAACGCTATTTCAGCAACCTCCTGCACAGCCTTGTGGTCGACGAACTGTATCTCGACGTGCGCTGCACCCGGTCCGACGCCGCCTCCACCGCGATCTACTACGGTGAGGTCTGCGCCGTGCTCTTCCCGCTTCTGGGGTCGCTGGCGTCGCAGTGCCGCATGAAGAAATACGACGTCAACGTCTATCCCGATTTCATCGCGCGCTTCTCTGCCGTGTCGCTCGTCACGACCCTCCACCTCACCCCGATCTATTTCATCGGCGTCACGATCGCCTACGGCTGCAAGATGCTGTTCGGGGTGCTCATCAAAGTGCTGTTAAAAATTTCCGGTGCGAAAAAATCGAAAAAATCCAACCGGAATGTTATAGAAAATACCAAAGAAAAGAGTGAGATCAAATGAGAGAACAGTCCGCATCCTCGATTCTGAACACAACGATCGAAAAGGTGCGCCAGCTTGTGGACGTGAGCACCATCGTGGGCGAGCCGATCCGGCTTTCCGATGAGATCACGGTCATCCCCGTTTCGAAGGTGACCTACGGGTTCGCCTCCGGCGGCTCCGATTTCCCGTCGAAATCCAACGCCGAGCTCTTCGGCGGCGGCGGCGGCGCGGGCATCACGATCAATCCCGTGGCCTTCCTCGTCCTGAAAGACGGCGAAGTCACCCTCAAGCACATCACCGCGAACGACAACGCGGCCGAGCGCATCGTCAACATGATCCCCGACGTCATCGACAAGGTGACCGCGGTGGCCGACAAGGCGAAGTCCGGCAAATGATCCCGTCTCCCGTTTTACGGGGACCTCGTATAAGATGAAAAGGCCCTTGCCTCTGCGGTGGAACGACCCCAGGGGCAGTCGGGCCGTATTTGGGATATGGAACAGACTGTCAGACTGCAGAAATTCCTCGCCGACGCGGGTGTCGCCTCGCGCCGCAAGGCCGAAGAGCTGATCGCCGCGGGCAAGGTGCGCGTCAACGGCGCAGTCGCCCAAATCGGCGACAAAGTGGACCCGAAGCACGACGTCGTCACCGTGGGCGGCAAAAAGATCGCCCGCGGCACCGCGCTCGTCTATTTCGTGATGAACAAGCCGCGCGGCTACGTCACCACCATGTCGGACGAAAACGGCAGAAAATGCGTCGCCGAGCTCATTAAGGACGTCGGCGCGCGCGTCTATCCCGTCGGGCGGCTCGACCGCGACTCCGAGGGCCTTCTGCTCTTCACCAACGACGGCGAATTCGCCAACGCCATGACGCACCCCTCGCACCACGTGCAGAAGGTCTACCGCGTCAGCGTGCGCCCGAAGGTCACCGACGAGCAGATCACCGTGCTCACCTCCGCCCTGATGATCGACGGCAGAAACACCGTCCCGGCGGACGTGCGCATCGTGTCGAACGAAGAGGATAAAAGCATCCTCGAGTTCACGATCTTCGAGGGGCGCAACCGGCAGATCAGGCGCCTGTGCGAAGAGGCGGGCCTCGAAACGCTCAGGCTCAAGCGCCTGTCCGTGGGGCAGCTCACGCTCGGCAAATTAAAGCCCGGCGAATACCGCCCCCTCACGCGCGACGAGGTTTCTCTCCTCAAGCGCCAGACCGGCAATTATTAATGAAAAGGGACAAAACAGCATGATCAGAAGTATGACCGGCTACGGCCGCGCCGTGGAGATCTCCCCGGAGATGACCGTGACCGTTGAGATCAAAAGCGTCAACCACAGGTTCTTCGAGTTCAGCTGCCGCACCACCCGCGGCTACGCCTTCGTCGAAGAAAAGCTCAAAACCTTTATCAACCGCTACATCTCGCGCGGCAAGGTGGATTGCTTCGTGCAGATCGAAGACCTCGCCGCCGAAAACGGCGTCGTGAGCGTGAACCCCGCCATGGCGGCAGGTTATTATAACGCCCTCAAGGAGCTCAGCGAGACCTACGGCCTCAAGATGGGCGACGGCGTGGAGCTTCTTGCCTGCCATCCCGACGTGTTCGAGATCCGCAAGCCCCCAGCCGACGAAGAAAAGATCTGCGCCTTCGTGCTCGGCGCCGCCGAAAAGGCGCTCGAAAGCTTTCTCGAGATGCGCCGCGTCGAGGGCGAAAAGCTCAAAGCGGACGTTTTGGGCCGCGCCGACGCGATATTGGAGTCGGTGTCGTTCGTCGAGGCCCGCTCGCCCCAAACGGTGGCGGAATATAATGAAAAGCTCAAGGCGCGCATCGCCGAGCTCATCGGCGACACGCCGGTGGACGAGGGGCGCCTGCTCACCGAGGCCGCGATCTTCGCCGATAAGATCGCCGTCGCCGAAGAGACCGTGCGCCTGCGCAGCCACATCGAGCAGCTCCGCGGCTTCTTCGAGCTTGAGGAGCCCGTCGGGCGCAAGCTCGACTTCCTCGTGCAGGAGATCAACCGCGAGGCCAACACCATCGGCTCCAAGGCCTCCGACATCGAGATCGCCCGTCAGGTCATCGAGATCAAATCCGAGGTCGAGAAGATCCGCGAGCAGATCCAGAACATCGAATAAGGCGGGTATACCATGAAATTCGTGAACATCGGGTTCGGCAATATGGTCAACAGCGCGCGCGTGATCTGTGTCGTCAGCCCCGAATCCGCGCCGATCAAGCGGATCGTGCAGCGCGCGAAAGACGAAGGCAAGCTCATCGACGTCACGCAGGGGCGCAAGACCCTGTCCGTGATATTCACCGACAGCGAGCACGTGCTGCTGTCCTACATGAAGCCGGAAAAACTGTCCGAAAAGCTCCGGGAGGATGACCATGAAGAGGAGAGGATCACAGTTGAGCAATAATCTGTTTGTGTTATCGGGCCCTTCCGGCTCCGGAAAAAACACCGTGTATAACGGCGTGGCGGCGCTCATCCCCGAGATCGAAAAAACGGTGTCCGCCACCACCCGCGCCCCGCGCGAGGGCGAGGTCGACGGCGTCGACTACTATTTCATCTCGGTCAAAGAGTTCGAAAAAAAGATCCGCGCCGACGAGTTCGTTGAATTCGTCAAATACGGGGATAATTATTACGGCACGCTGCGGAGTGAGATCAAACGTCTCGCCGATATCGGCAAGATCGCGGTGCTCATCATCGAGGTCCGGGGCGCGCTCAACGTCAAGCGCGTGTTCCCCGAGTCCGAGTCCATTTTCATCCTGCCGCCGTCGATCGATGTGCTGCGCGAGCGCATCCTCGGGCGCGGGCAGAACACCGAAGAAGAAACCGAAAAACGCCTGCGCATCGCCGAGCAGGAGATGCTTGAAAAAGAAAAATACGACCACCGCGTCATCAACGACGACCTTGAGGTCTGCGTGAACGAGGTCGCGGATATCATTCGAAAGGGAGTCAAAAAAAAATGATCAACATCGATCTCAAACCCATGCTCAAGGGCGGCATCAGCCGCTATTCTCTGTGCGTCGCTGTCGCGAAGCGCTCCAGAGAGATCAACGACGAGGCCAACGAGCGCAAAGAAAAGGATAAGATCCTGCTTGAAGAAAAGCCCGTCAGCCTTGCCGTTGAGGACATCAGAAGCGGCAGATACGTGATCAAAGAGAGCGAAGACATCAAGAACTACTGAGGTGGACCCGGTGGCTGACGTTCTGATCGCGGGGATCGGGGTCGAAAACTGCGCTTACAGCTTCGACGACCTGTTCTCTTTTGAGGTGCCCCCGGCGCTCGTTCCCGACGTGGCCGTGGGCAAGCGGGTGCTGGTCCCGTTCGGCAGAAGCAACACGCTGCGGCAGGGCTTCGTGTTCACGCTCGAAAAGGGCGCGCCGGATGAAGACCGGCCCCTCAAGCGCGTGAGCTCGGTGCTCGACGCCGAGGCGCTGCTCACCGACGAGACCGTCAAGCTCGCCCGGTACCTGCGCGAGCAGACCTTCTGCACCTATTTCACCGCCGCGCGCGCCATGCTGCCCGGCGGCATGTGCCTCAGGACCGAACGCGTCTATTCTCTGCCCGAAGGCCCCGCCCCCGAAGCCCTCACGATAGCCGAGCGCGAAGTCGTTTCGCTGCTCTCGGTTTCGAAAAAAGGGGAGCGCGAGGGCGCTCTGATGAAAAAGCTCGGGCTCGGCGACGACGCCGTGCTCAAAACGCTACTCAAACGCGGCGTGATCCGTTCCGAGACCGACGCCTTCGGCGGCGTGAACGCCCTGTCGGTCAAAATGGTCCGTCTCACGGGCGAAGTCCCGCCCGAGATCCCTCTCACCGCAAAGCAGCGGCAGGTCACCGAGCTGCTCGAGACCTTCGACACGGCCACCGTGCGTGAGATCTCCTATTACACCGGCTGCTCCGACGCCGTCGTGCGCGCCCTGGTGAAAAAGGGGATCTGCGAGCTCTACGACGCGCCGGTCTGGCGCGTGCCCGAGGGCGCCGCCGCGGCGAAGCCCGCGAAAAAGGCCGTGCTCTCGGCGAAACAGAAAAAAGCCTACGAAACGCTGCTTGCGGCCTACGAGCGCGGGCAGGGCGAGACCGCTCTGCTCTACGGCGTCACCGGCAGCGGCAAAACGAACGTCTATCTGTCGCTCATCGACCGCGTGCTTGCCGACGGCAAAAACGCGATCGTGCTGGTGCCCGAGATCTCGCTGACCTCGCAGACCTACACGATCTTCCGCGAGCGCTACGGCGACGAGGTCGCGATCCTGCATTCCGCGCTGTCGCTCGGCGAACGCCGCGACGCGTTTTTCCGCATCCGGAACGGCGACGTGCGCGTCGTGATCGGCACCCGCAGCGCCGTGTTCTCGCCGCTTTCAAATGTCGGCGTCATCGTGATCGACGAAGAGCAGGCGCACACCTACAAATCCGAAATGGCGCCGCGCTACGACGCCCGAAACGCGGCCCGCTTCCGCGCCGCCTATCACGGGGCGCTGTTGGTGCTCGCCAGCGCCACCCCTTCGGTCGAGACCTTCGCCAAGGCCTCGTCCGGCGCCTATCTGTTCTGCGAGCTGCCCGAGCGCTACGGCGACGCCGTGCTGCCCGCGGTCACCGTGGTGGATACGAGCTCGAAAGAAAACGTCGCCCCCGGGGCGGCGATCAGCCTGCCGCTGGCGAACGCCCTCAGAGAAACGCTGTCGCGCAAAGAGCAGAGCATATTGCTCGTCAACAGGCGCGGGTTCAACACCTTCGTGGCGTGTCAGGCGTGCAAGCACGTTTTGAGCTGCCCGAACTGCAGCATCTCGCTGACCTATCATTCCGCCAACCACAGGCTCATGTGCCATTACTGCGGCTATTCGGTGCCCTTCACCGATACCTGCCCCGAATGCGGCGACAGGAACGTCCGCTATTCGGGCTTCGGCACCCAGCGCGTGGAGCAGGAATTAAAGATCCTGCTTCCCGAGGCGCGGATCCTGCGCATGGACGCCGACACCACCACGGCCAAAAACGCGCACGAAAAGGCGCTCACCGCCTTCGCCAACGAGCAGTATGACGTCCTCATCGGCACGCAGATGGTCGCAAAAGGCCTCGATTTCCCCAAAGTCTCGCTCGTGGGCATCGTGTTCGCCGACAGCGAGCTCTATAACGACGATTTCCGCAGCGCCGAAAACACCTTCGACCTCATCACGCAGGTCGTGGGGCGCGCCGGCCGCGCCGAGATCGCCGGGCGCGCGTTCATACAGACGCAGGCGCCCGACAACGAGATCTTGCGCCTCGCCGCGCGGCAGGACTATAAGACCTTCTTTAAGCAAGAGCTCACGATGCGTAAGGCGATGACCTATCCGCCGTTCTGCGACGTCTGCGAGATCGGTTTTTCTGCCGAGACCGAAACGCTCGCCGCTTCCGCCGCCGCCTTCTTCATGCAAACGCTCGAACGCCTCAATAACGAGGAGTATTCCCGCAAGCTGATCGCGCTGGGGCCCCTCGCGCCGAAGCTAATGCGCGTGAACCGGCTCTACCGGCAGAAGATCCTCATCAAATGCAAAAACGAAGCGCGCCTGCGTGCGCTCATCTCCGCCGCTCTGCGGCTCACCGCCGCGGAGAAGGCATATAAAAACGTGTCGGCGTGGGCCGTTCTGAACCCCGAAAGCACCGCCTGACACAGAAAGTGTGATCCTATGGCTATCCGCAAGATCCGGGTCGACGACGATCCGATCCTCAGAAAGAAAAGCAGGCCCGTCGAGGCCTTCGACGAGCGCCTTTTCGAGCTGCTCGACGATATGAAAGACACCCTCGCCAGAGCGGACGGCATCGGCCTTGCCGCCCCGCAGATCGGGGTGCTTCGCCGCGTGGTCGTGATCGATATGGGCGAGGGGCAGGGCCCCGTTGAGCTCATCAACCCCGAGATCCTCGAAACGAAGGGCGAGCAGGTCGCCGACGAAGCGTGCCTGTCGCTGCCGCACAAGGCGGGCAAGACCCTGCGCCCCATGGCCGTGAAGGTCCGCGCGCAGAACCGCAACGGCAGCTGGGTCCTCTACGAGGGCAGCGACCTGAAAGCCCGCTGCTTCTGCCACGAGATCGACCATCTCGACGGCAAGCTCTACACCGATTCGCTCGCGCCCGGCGAGCACGTCTATCAGGTAGACGACTGAAAGCGGGTGACGTAATGCGTTCCGTCGTGTTCATGGGCTCCCCGGATTTCGCGATCCCCGCCCTGCAGGCATTGATCGACAGCCCCGATTATGATGTAAAGCTCGTCGTTTCACAAACGGACAAACCGCAGGGCAGAAAGCAGATCCTCACAGCGCCGCCCGTAAAACAGTTAGCTTTACAGTATAATATCCCCGTCTACCAGCCGAAAACGCTGCGCACTCCCGAGGCGCTCGAAACGATCGGCTCGATTGGACCCGATTTCATCGTCGTAGCGGCCTACGGCAAGATCCTGCCGCAGGCGGTACTCGACGTGCCGAAATTCGGCTGCGTGAATCTGCACGGCTCGCTTCTGCCGAAATACCGCGGCGCCGCCCCGATCCAGTGGAGCGTTCTGAACGGCGACGCCGAAACGGGCGTCACGTCGATGCTCATGAACGCCGGCCTCGACACCGGCGATATCCTGCTCACCGCGAAGACCCCGATCGGCGAAAACGAAACGGCGGGGGAGCTCTTCGAGCGCCTTGCCGCTATGTCTCCGGCGCTTCTGCTCGAAACACTCGAAAAGCTCGCGAACGGCGAGCTGACGCCTATCCCGCAAAACGAGGCCGAGGCCACCGTTGTCGGCATGCTCGACAAAGAGATGGCGACCCTCGATTTCAACGTCCCCGCAAGGGAAGTGCACAATAAGATCCGGGGCCTCAACCCCTGGCCCGTCGCCAAAACGACGTTTGAAAACAAAACGCTCAAGCTCTTCGCGGGGCTCCTTACGGACCGCAGGGTCCCGGGCGTCCCCGGCACGCTGCTCGCCGACCGCGGCAGGCTGTTCGTATCCTGCGCCGGAAACGAAGGGTACGAGATCACCGAGCTGCAGCTCGAGGGCGCGAAGCGCATGCCGGCGGCGGATTTCCTGCGCGGGCATCCCGTGAACGCCGGCTGTGTGCTCGGCTTAAAAGAGGTGGAATGATGTTCTTAACGATGACGCAATCCGTCGGCGAATGGCTCGGCGACAGGCTCGGATATAACTCCCTGTGGCTGTATCTCATCCTCGTCGTGCCCGCGATGATCCTTTCGGTCGCCGCGCAGATCTGGGTCAAATCGTCGTTCAATAAAATGTCCTCGCTCTATTCGAAGAGCGGGTATTCGGGCGCCTACGCCGCCGCGCAGGTCCTGCGTTTCTACGGCATCACCGACGTGCGCGTCGAGCAGTGCTCTGGCAATCTCACCGACCATTACGACCCGAAGGACAACGTGATCCGCCTGTCCGAAAACGTATATTCTTCCACCTCCGTCGCCGCGATCGGCATCGCCTGCCACGAGGCCGGCCACGCGGCGCAGTACGCGAATTCCTATCTGCCGATCAGGGTTCGCAACGTGATCCTGCCCCTCACGAAGATCGGCTCCTACGCCGGTATCCCGCTTGCGATTGTCGGTCTTGTCGTCGGCTTCGATCCGCTCGTCTCGGTCGGCTTGCTGCTCTATTCCTGCATCATGCTCTTCCAGCTCGCCACGCTCCCCATCGAGCTCAACGCCAGCCGCCGCGCGCTGCAGGTCATCGACTCCCTCAACATGCTCACGCGCGATGAGGAATACCGCGGCGCAAAGCGCGTGCTCACCGCCGCCGCCATGACATATATCGCGGCGCTCGCGGTGTCGCTCGGCAACCTTATCCGTCTGCTGATCCTGTTCTCCGGCAGACGCAGAAACTGACATGGAAACCGCGAGAAGCCTGGCGGTCGAAACGCTGAAAAAAGCCAAGCTCGACGGCGCGTTTACCACGCTGTCGCTGTCAGCCGCCCTAGGGCGCTCGGCGCTCTCCGCCGCCGACAAGGCGCTCGCGTCGAACCTCGTTTACGGCGTCACCGCCCGCAGGCTCACGCTCGAATACGAGCTCTCTCTGTATCTTGCGAAGCCGCTCTCGAAGCTCCATCCCACGGTCGAGGCATCGCTGCTCGTCGGCGCTTACCAGCTTCTGTTCACGGATAAGATCCCTGTCAGCGCAGCGGTGAACGAGAGCGTGAAGCTCGTGAAGGCCGAAGGCTGCGCCTACGCCGCGGGCCTCGTCAACGCCGTGCTGCGCAAGGTCGCCGCCGCGGGCCTCGTCCTGCCCGACGCTAAAGACAAAATTCAGTTTTTAAGTATAAAGTACTCCTGCCCGCCGGCGCTCGTTTCGCATTTCCGCCGCTGTTACGGCGAAGAGGCCGCCGTCGGCATCCTCGCGGCGTCCCTCGTCCCGCGCCCGATCTTCGTGCGCGTCAACACCTGCAAAACGGACGCCCAAACGCTCATCGAACGCCTGTCTTCCGAAGGCGTCGCGGCGTCGCCCTGCGATCTCCCGGGCGCTCTGCGCCTCGACCGCCCCGGCGACCTCACGAAGCTCGGCGCATTCCGTGAGGGATTGTTCCACGTGCAGGACCTCTCGTCCCAGCGCACGGTGTCCCTCATCGGCCTTACCCCCGGCGACGTGTTCGCCGACCTCTGCGCCGCCCCCGGCGGCAAGGCGTTCACCGCCGCAGAGATCCTGCAGAACGCCCCGCGCGTTTACGCGTGCGACGTCTACGAGCACAAATGCGCGCTCATCCGGTCCGGCGCCGAAAGGCTCGGCCTTACGAACGTCACGCCGGTCCTCGGCGACGCGAGAAACGCCGCTGAACATATCCCCGCCGCCGACGCGGTCCTGTGCGACGTGCCCTGCTCCGGCCTCGGCGTGATCGGCAGAAAGCCCGAGATCCGCTATAAAGATCTCTCCGCCCTCGCCGAGCTCCCGCCGCTGCAATATGAGATCCTCTCGGCGGGCGCCGAGATCGTGTGCCCCGGCGGCACGCTCGTGTATTCCACCTGCACCCTGAACCCCGCCGAAAACGAAGAGGTATGCGCCCGCTTTCTCAGGGAGCACCCCGGCTTCCGGCTCGCGGACGACGAAAGTTACCGCGCCGCGTGCACGGGCGACTATATGACCGTTCTGCCGTCCCCCGACGGCGGCGACGGCTTCTTCGCCGCGAAATTCAAGAGGGAAGACGCATGAAAGAGGATATTTTATCCTATAATCTTGAAGAGCTCACCGAGCGCGTCGTCGCGCTCGGGCTGCCGAAGTTCCGCGCCGGGCAGATCTACCGCTGGCTGCACAAAGTCGGCGTCACGTCTTTCTCCGAGATGACCGATCTCTCGCTGTCCCTGCGCGAGCGCTTAGATGACAGTTTTGTCATTTTTTCTTGCAGTATTGAAAAAAAACAGGTTTCGGCGTATGATAATACGGTGAAGTACCTGTTCTCCCTGCACGACGGCGAGTGGATCGAATCCGTCGTGATGGAGTATAAATACGGCCATACGATCTGCGTCAGCTCGCAGGTCGGGTGCCGGATGGGCTGCCGCTTCTGCGCCTCCACCCTCGGCGGCGTGGTGCGAAACCTTTCCCCGTCCGAGATCCTTTCGCAGGTCTACGCGGCGGAGCGCGACCTCGGCGTGCGCATCTCACACATCGTGATGATGGGCATGGGCGAGCCGCTCGACAACTTCGACAACGTGATGAGGTTTTTGGAGCTCATCACCGACGAAAACGGCAAAAACGTGAGTATGCGCCACATTTCGCTCTCCACCTGCGGGCTCGTGCCGCGCATCGGGGAGCTCGCGGACAAAAAGCTGCAGCTCACGCTCTCGGTGTCGCTGCACGCGCCGAACGACCGGCTCAGAAGCGAAATGATGCCCGTCAACCGCAAATGGGACGTTTCGCAGCTGATCGCCGCCTGCCGCGGCTACACCGAAAAGACCTCGCGCCGCATCTCGTTCGAATACGCCCTCGTGCGCGGCAAAAACGACACGCCGGCGTGCGCGGAGGAGCTCGCGTCCCTGCTCAAAGGGATGCTCTGCCATATCAACCTGATCCCGGTCAACGAGGTCAGAGAAACGGGCATGCAGAAAAGCACGCCTGAAAACGTGAAACGCTTCGAATCGATCCTGGCGGCGAAGGGCTTTGCCGTGACCGTCAGGCGTGAACTGGGCAGCGATATCGACGCCGCCTGCGGCCAGCTCAGACGACGGGCAAGGCTCAAACAAAACGTGGAGAATGAAAAACCGTGAAGTATTCATACGTAACCGATAAGGGCATCCGGCGGCAGGAAAATCAGGACTGCTGCTACGCGTTCGAGCCCGAGCCCGGCGCCGTGTTCGCCATCGTGTGCGACGGCATGGGCGGCGAGAACGCCGGCGACATCGCCTCCACCCTCGCGGTGGAAACGGTGGTGCACCGGATCCGCACCGGCTGGCACCGCAATATGCAGCCCTCCTCCGTCAAGAATCTCTTGCTCACGTCCATCACGGCGGCGAACATCTGCGTGTTCGACCTCGCCGAAAGCGAAGAGATCTACCGCGGCATGGGCACCACGGTGGTGTGCGCCGTGATCCTCGACGATTTCGTCACGGTGGCGCACGTGGGCGACTCCCGCGCCTATATTTACGCCGAAACGCTCAGGCAGCTCACGAAGGACCACTCCCTCGTGCAGGAGCTGCTCGACGCCGGCGACCTCACGCCCGACGAAGCGAAGAACTACCCGAAAAAGAATTACATCACCCGCGCCCTCGGCGTCGCTGAGAAGATCGAGATCGATTTCACGCGGTCGCAGTTCGGCAAAGGCGATAAGCTGCTTTTGTGTTCCGACGGCCTCACGAATTTCGTGCCGGACGAAGAGATCAAAGGGATCCTTGACGAACACGCTGACAACGCGGCGAAAAAGCTCGTCGGCGCGGCGAACGCCGCCGGCGGGGGAGACAACATCACCGCGGTCGTGATCAGCAATTCCTGAAGGAGTGAAAACATTGGATAATTATCTCAACCAGATCATCGGCAACCGCTATCAGATCCAGGAGATCATCGGCATCGGCGGCATGTCCGTTGTATATAAGGCCTACGATCCCGTCGACGACAGGATCGTGGCGGTCAAGATCCTCAAGGACGAGTATCTCGCGAATCAGGAATTCCGGATGCGCTTCAAAAACGAGTCCAAGGCGATCTCCATGCTCTCGCACCCGAACATCGTCAAGGTGTATGACGTGAGCTTCGGCGACGCGCTGCAGTATATCGTGATGGAATACGTCGAGGGCATCACGCTCAAGGAGTATATCCAGCGCCAGCGCGTCCTCGACTGGAAAGAGGCCGTGCACTTCGTCATCCAGATCCTGCGCGCGTTGCAGCACGCGCACGACAAGGGCATCATCCACCGCGACATCAAGCCGCAGAACATCATCCTGCTGCCGAACGCCAACATCAAGGTCACCGACTTCGGCATCGCCCGCTTCAACCGGTCCGAGGCCCGCAACGTGGCCGAGACCTCGGCGATCGGCTCGGTGCACTACGTCAGCCCCGAGCAGGCCAAGGGCGAATACACCGACGGCCGGTCCGACATTTATTCGGTCGGCGTGGTGCTCTACGAGATGCTCACGGGCCGTGTGCCGTTCGAGTCGAAAAACGACCTCTCGGTCGCCATGATGCAGCTCAAGAACGAGGCGCCGCGCCCCACCAGCATCAATCCCTCGATCCCCGCCGGGCTCGAGCAGATCACCCTGCGCGCCCTGCAGAAGGCCCCCGCCGACCGTTACCAGTCCGCGGCCGAGTTCCTGTCGGATCTCGCGGAGTTCAAAAAGAACCCCCGCATGCGCTTTGACTACGATTTCTTCGTGGATAAAGAGCCCACCAAATATATCGCTCCCGCCACCGGCGCCGCCGCGGCGGGCGCTTCTCAGCGCGCGGCAGCCGCGAAAACGGCAACTCGCCCCGCGAAGGCCGATAAAAAACGCGCCTACGACGAGGATGACGACGACGATGACGACGAGATCGAGGTCGTCGAGCGCAGCGCCACGGTGCCGATCCTGCTCGGCGTGGGCGTGGTGCTCGCGATCATCGCGGCCGTGTTCTATTTCTTCAACCCCTTCGGCAACAAGGGGGGCGAAAAGGTCGAGGTGCCGAACTTCATCAACATGACGTTCGACGAAGCCAAGGCCAAATACCCCGAGTTCAATTTCGCCGACCCGCAGACGGTCTACAACACGACCTACGAGCCCAACAAGGTGATCGACCAGGAGCCGAAGGCGGGCGAGCAGATCAATAAGGGCGATTTCATCCAGCTCACGATCGCGATCACCAGCGAAATGGAAAAGATCAGCGACGTCAAGGGCATGAATTATGAGGACGCCGAAAAGGTCTTGCGCGACAGCGGCTTCGACGTGCAGTCGGTCAAGATGGTGGACCAGAACGCCTCCGAGGGCGAGGTGGTTTATACCGATCCCGCGATCAACACCTACGCCAAGCGCAACTCCACCGTGTTCATCTACTACGCCACCGGCGCCAAGAATTCCAAGAATTCCACCATCGTGCCGAGCGTGATGGGCGACACCCTCACGGTCGCGAAGGCGAAGATCGCCGCGGCGAACCTGAAGGTCGGCTCCATCATCTATGAGGCGAGCTCCGCCTCGCTCAAGGACTACGTGATCCGCCAGAGCCCCTCCGCCGGCGCGAACGTCAGCGAGAACTACACCGTGAACCTGGTGGTCGGCAACGGCATCCCCGACAACGGCACCGCCACCTTCAGCATCGCCCTGCCGAACGTGGGCAACAAGACCGGCACGGTCAAGACCTTCCTCAACAACATGGCCTACGACACGAAAGAAAACGTCGTGCTCGACGGGTCCACGCTGCAGCTCAGCTTCACGGGCTCCGGCGCCGACAACACGTTCACGATCTACGTGGATTCCACCAAGATCTACAGCGGCAACATCGATTTCACCAAAGAACACAACATGATCTCGAACGTCATGAAGTATTCTTACGCCCTTAAGGAATATATCCCCGACGTCACGGGGCTCGACGTGAACCTCGCGCGCGAGGCGCTCAAAAACAGGGGCTTCGGCAACATCACCGTCGAATACCAGATCAGCGAGACCGTCGAGAAAGACGCGGTCATTTCCCAGTCGCCCGTCGGCTCCAACCTCACGCAGTATTCCACGAACGTGGGCGTGGTGCTGATCGTCAGCATGGGCTCCGCGGCCGAGCAGACCACCGAGCCCGAGCCCACCACCGGCGAAGAGCCCACGAGCGGCGAGGAACCCACCGGCGACGAGCCCGTGGTGACCACCGAGCCCATCGAAGAGGAAACGGACGAGGGATGATGAACGAACGCGCCGAAACCGGTATCATTGTTCATTCGATCAGCGGCTTTTACTACGTAGAAGCCGCCGGTTTTGTTTATGAATGCAAAGCCAAGGGCAACTTCCGCAACCGGGGCCTGACCCCGCTCACGGGCGACCGGGTGCGCTTCGAGCCAGACGGCGGCAAGGGCTTCATCCTCGAGATTCTGCCGCGCAAAAACGAGCTCAAACGCCCGCCGCTCGCGAACCTCGACCGTCTATTCATCGTGGCGTCGGCCGACCGTCCCAAGCCCAACCTCTTCGTGATCGACAAGCTCACGGCGCTCGCCGTAAACCGCGGCGTCGAGCCGGTGATCGTCTTCTCGAAAACCGACCTCGCCGACGTTTCGGCCTACCGCGCGATCTACGAAAAGGCGGGCTTTCCTGTCGTGTGCTGCTCCGCCGAAAAAGGGGAGGGGATGGACGCCCTCACGGCCCTGTTTGCCGACGGCGTCAACGCCTTCACCGGCAACTCCGGCGTCGGCAAATCGAGCATCCTCAACGCCCTGATGCCCGATTTGCAGCTTGAAACGAACGAGATCAGCGAAAAGCTCGGGCGCGGGCGGCACACCACGCGCAGCGTGCGCCTCTACCGGCACGGCGGCGCCTATCTCGCCGACACGCCGGGCTTCTCGTCGATCGATTTTGAGGAGAACGGCGAAACCATCCGCAAAGAGGAGCTCCCGCTCTGTTTTCCGGAGTTCGCCCCGTTCCTCGACAAATGCCGCTTTTCGCCCTCTTGCCGGCACCTCAATGACAAAGGCTGCGCCGTGGTCGAGGCGGTGAAAGCCGGCGTCATCCCCGCCGAGCGGCACCTGAGCTACTGCCGCATGTACGAGGCGGTCAAAAACTTCAAGGATTGGTAACAGGAACCCTTTTTCTCGGTTCGCGTATAATGAAGCAAGGTGAAATCATAAGCTTATTTTGCCGGGAATTCGCTTCGCAAGTGATGCTGCGGCAAACCGCGAACGGGAGAGATGGTCATGAAACACAGCAAGGCGGCCAAGGGGTTTATGGTCACGGCGTTCGGCGTCGGCCTGTTTTTGGCGTATTGCTTCCCAAGCAAGTTTATCATCATTTCGCTTGCCGTGCTGCTCGTGATTGCGGGCGTGTTCATCATCAAAGCATAGCGGAGGCGATCGGATGAAGATCATCGTATGGAACAGTCCGAGGTTCTTAAAACCCCTTCTGCGGCTGTTCTGCAAATAATCGGAAACGAGGGAAAAGGACCGTGAAAAACGCGGACATCAACATCCGGGACCCGTTCGTCCTGTGCGAGAACGGCCGGTATTATCTCTACGGCACCCGCGCCGCCGATTTCGGCATGCGCACGGGCGGCTTCGACGTCTACGTCGGCACCGATCTCGAAAACTGGAGCGATCCTAAGCCGGTGTTCGACTCCGCGGCCTGCGGCGTCAACGGCGCGTCGAACTGGGCGCCCGAGGTGCATAAATTCGAAGGCCGCTATTATATGTTCGCCACCTTCGAGCAGAAAAACGGCAACCGCGGCACCTATTCTCTCGTGTCGGATTCCCCCACGGGCCCCTTTGTCCCGCTGTCCGACGGCGCCCTGACGCCCTTCGACTGGTATAGCCTCGACGGCACGCTCTACGTGTCGCCCGCGGGCGAGCCGTGGCTCGTGTTCTGTCACGAGCACGTGCAGATCCTCAACGGCACCGTGTGCGCCGTGCCCCTCAGCCGCGACCTGTCGCGCGCCGTCGGCGAGCCCGTGCTGCTCTTCAGGGGCTCCGACGCCTACGGCGTATCGTACAAAGAAGGGGAGCGCTACGTCACGGACGGGCCCTTCCTCTGGCGGACAGGGGACGGCAGCCTCTATATGATCTGGTCCACCTGCGCCGGCAGCTACCTCCAGTGTCTCGCCGTGTCCGAAAGCGGCGGGGTCGCGGGTCCGTGGCGGCAGCTCCCGCCCCTCTTCACCGAGGACGGCGGCCACGGCATGCTGTTCCGGGACCTTGAAGGCGGACTCCGACTCACGCTCCACTGCCCGAACATTTCACTTTCCGAGCATCCGGTCTTCTTCCGGGCGAGCGAAAAAGACGGCGTCCTCTCGATCGAAAAATAAAGAAAACCGGAGATCACTCTCCGGTTTTTATAATGTCTGCCGGTCAGAACGGGAACCCATTCTGTTTCCGGATCTCGTCCGTGATCCTGCGCACAATGAGCGACGTCTCCTTCGCGAACGTATAGACGGGCGACGGTCCGTGTTCAACGAAGTCGGCGAACGCGTTCGCCTCCGCCCCCATCACCTCGTCGCGCGCCAGATCGTCCGGTACGAGCAGGGCCTCTTTCCCGCCCGCGATCAGACGCACGCCCGTGAGCTGCGACACCGCGCCCACCGTTACCGTGCCCCGGTCGCCGAGAAACTCGCTCGGCGAAAAGCTCTGCGCGACCTTCGAATAGTGCAGGTCCACATTGAAACCGTCGTATTTGAGTATCGCGCACCCCGCCGCGTCCGCGCCGGAGGACAGGAACACCGCTTCGGATCGTATCCTTTCGGGCATACCGTAAAGCGCCGCCGCGAGATAGATCGGGTATACGCCGATATCCATCAGGCACCCGGCCTTCATTTCGGGGTTGAAGATGTTCGGGTTGCTCCCCCCGAGAAACGCGGGGTATTTCGACGAGAGCTGGCAGTACTGCAAACTCACGCTCCTGACCGTCCCGATCTTCCTGAGCGACTCCTTGAGTGTCCCGAACGCCGGGGTATACAGCGACATGATCGCCTCGAGATAAATCAGCCCCTTCTCTTCGGCGAGGGCGTAAAGCGCCGCTTCCTCCTCCGCCGTCACGGTCATCGGCTTT